>Ga0102589_1001277_pt1 | contig 36052 bp, 38 predicted proteins | sample AraplaMF_Col_mLB_FD_76858 | JGI IMG/M metagenome (GOLD analysis project Ga0102589, IMG submission 76858) | Arabidopsis root microbial communities from the University of North Carolina, USA - plate scrape MF_Col_mLB | ecosystem: Host-associated > Plants > Roots > Endosphere | place: USA...
TTTCGAGGGCGATGCGGTCGCCGCGGGGAAGGGCGTCAGCCATATCGTCGTCACCCATGGCCATGGCGATCATGTCGGCGACACGCTCGCCATCGCCGCGGCGAACGATGCCACGGTGATCACCAATTATGACCTCTGCATGCACCTCGCCTCGAAGGGGCTGAAGAAGTTCCAGCCAATGAACACCGGCGGCAGCGTCGATCTCGGCGCCTTCTCGGTGACGCTCGTCCGGGCCGATCATTCGGCCGGCATGGGCGAGGCGGGCGTGGCCGTCCCGGTCGGCAACGCCAACGGCGCGATCATCAAGGCGCCGGGCGAGAAGACGCTCTGGCACATGGGCGACACCGATATCTTCTCGGACATGGCCCTGCTCGCCGAGATCCACGGCGTCGAAGCCTGCATCTGCCCGATCGGCGACCGCTTCACCATGGGCGCCAGGACGGCGGCATTGGCGATGACCCGCTTCGTCAAGCCGAAGCTCGCGATCCCCTGCCATTACGGCTCCTTCCCGATCATCGCCCAGGACGCGGCGGTCTTCGTCGACGGGCTGAAGGGCAGCGGCATCGAGGCGCTGGTGCCGGAGAAGGGCAAGGCGGCGACGATCTGAGACCGCCATCATTGCGAGCCGAGTGCAGCCAGCAGACCGCAAGTAAGTGCTGACTTACTGGCGGTCCGCGCGCTATAGCGCTGGCGAACCATCACCGGCGCCGTTGCGCCGATCCCTTCAGGAGCCCGCCCATGTCGGTCGACGCCGCCACCGTCAAACGCGTCGCGCATCTCTCGCGTATCGCCGTCGATGATGCGGATGTGCCGAAGCTGCAAGCCGAGCTCAACGCCATCCTCGGCTTCGTCGAGCAGCTCAACGAGGTCGACGTCTCCGGCGTCGAGCCAATGACCTCGGTGACGCCGATGGTGATGAAGAAGCGCCAGGACGTGGTCAACGACGGCGAGATCGCCGACGAGATCGTCGCCAACGCCCCGGCCTCCGAGGATGACTACTTCATGGTGCCGAAGGTGATCGAGTGAGCGCCTGAAGCGCTCGCTCCCCTCAGCATCGCCCGCCTGCATACGTTTTACGGATACTCCCCGTGACCGATCTCACCCGCCTGACCCTGACCGAGGCCCGCGAGGGGCTGAAGGCCAAGCAGTTCTCCGCTACCGAGCTCGCCAAGGCGCATATCGCCGCGGTCGAGGAGGCGCGCGAACTCAATGCCTTTGTGCTGGAGACGCCCGAGCATGCGCTGAATCAGGCTGCCGCCTCTGACGAGAAGATCGCCAGGGGCGAGGCCGGCCCGCTCGAGGGCCTGCCGCTTGGCATCAAGGACCTGTTCGCGACCAAGGGCGTGCGCACCACCGCCTGCTCGCGCATCCTCGGCAATTTCGTCCCGCCATACGAGTCGACGGTCTCGTCGCAGCTCTGGCGCGACGGCGCCGTCATGCTCGGCAAGCTCAACAATGACGAGTTCGCCATGGGCTCGTCGAATGAGAGCTCGGCCTTCGGGCCGGTGGTCAATCCCTGGCGGCGTGCACAGTCTTCGGCCAAGCTCGTGCCCGGCGGCTCCTCCGGCGGCTCGGCCGCGGCTGTCGCCGCGCATCTTTGCCTCGCTGCGACCGCGACCGACACCGGCGGCTCGATCCGCCAGCCCGCCGCCTACACCGGCACGGTCGGCATCAAGCCGACCTATGGCCGCTGCTCGCGCTGGGGCATCGTCGCCTACGCCTCCTCGCTCGACCAGGCCGGCCCGATCGGCAAGACCGTGCGCGACTGTGCCGTGATGCTGCGCTCCATGGCCGGCCACGACCCGAAGGACACGACCTCGGTCGACCGGCCGGTGCCGGATTACGAGGCCTCGGTCGGCCGTTCGGTCAAGGGCATGAAGATCGGCATACCCAAGGAGTATCGCCTCGAAGGCCTCAATGCCGAGATCGACGCGCTCTGGCAGCAGGGCATCGACTGGCTCAAGGCCGCTGGCGCCGAGATCGTCGAGATCTCGCTGCCGCATGCGAAATACGCCCTGCCGGCCTACTACATCGTCGCGCCGGCCGAAGCCTCGTCCAACCTCGCGCGCTATGACGGCGTCCGCTATGGCCTGCGCGAGCAGGGCCGCGACATCGTCGAGATGTACGAGAAGACCCGCGCCGCCGGCTTCGGCGCCGAGGTCCAGCGCCGCATCATGATCGGCACCTATGTCCTCTCCTCCGGCTACTATGACGCCTATTACCTGCGCGCCCAGAAGGTGCGCACGCTGCTCAAGCGCGATTTCGAGCAGGCCTACCACCAGGGAATCGACGCGGTTCTGACGCCGGCGACGCCGTCCTCGGCCTTCGGCATCGGCGAGCAGGGCTCCTCGGATCCGGTCGAGATGTATCTCAACGACGTCTTCACGGTGACCGTGAACATGGCCGGCCTGCCCGGCCTCTCCGTGCCGGCGGGGCTGGACAGCCAGGACCTGCCGCTCGGCCTGCAGCTGATCGGCCGGCCCTTCGACGAGGAGACGCTGTTCTCGCTCGGCCAGGTCATCGAGGAGGCGGCCGGCCGCTTCCCCGTCGGCGAGCGCTGGTGGGCCTGAGCGCCGGACCGAAAAGTGGAATCCACTTTTCGGACAGATTCGGTGCGGCTGGATCTGAGCTCATCGGCACTTGATCGGTCGCATTCCGAATCCTGATTTCTCGGAAGCGACACCGAGTGGCAGTCTCCGCACCTGACTAGGCCGCCGGAGATCGCCATGCCGTCCTATCCGTTCGAAACCGTCGACGTCTTCACCGATACTCGCTTCGGCGGCAATCAGCTCGCCGTCTTCACCGATGCGCGCGGTCTCTCCGATGCCGAGATGCAGGCGCTGGCGGCGGAGATGAACTATAGCGAGACGACCTTCGTGCTGCCGCCGAGCGATCCGGCCAACACGGCGCGTGTCCGCATCTTCCATCGCACCGCCGAGATGCCGTTCGCCGGCCATCCCAATGTCGGTACGGCCTGCGTGCTCGCCGGTCATGGCCGCGACAGCGACGGCATCCTGCTGTTCGAGGAAATGGCCGGGCTCGTCGAGGTCCGGGTCGCGCGCGACGCAGCCGGCCTCGTGACGGGGGCGACGATCGCCGCGCCGCAGGCGCTCTCGCTCGGCCTCCAACTGCCAGTCGAGGCGATCGCCGCCTGCGCAGGGCTGAGCCCGCAGGAGGTGCTCACCGGCCGCCACCCGCCCCAGCAAGCTTCGCTGGGCGTCAAGTTCGTCCTCACCGAAGTCACGCCTGAAGCGCTGACCCGGGCGACGCCGGACATCGCCGCCTATCGCCGGCTCGCCGAGGCCAACCCGGCCCTGGAAGGGCGCCTGTCGATCTTCTTCTATGCCTGGGATGGCGACAGGGTCCGCGCCCGCATGTTCGCGCCGCTCGCCGGCACCTGGGAGGACCCCGCGACCGGCAGTGCCAGCGCGACATTGGCAGCCCTGACCCTGTCGCTCTCTGACAAGGACAGCATCGCCTTCGAGATCGCGCAGGGCGTCGAGATGGGCCGGCCGAGCCTGCTGCATGTCACGGCGCGGCGCGTCGGCGGCGAGATCCGCGCCACTGTCGGCGGCGGCTGCGTGCCGGTGTTGAGGGGCGAGGCGACGGTTTAGCGTCCGCTCGGGCCGAAGCTCAGACGGATAGCCCCAGCTCCGCACGAACCTTCCGCGTCAGCCCCGCCGCGACCAGCCGGTGGCTCTCGCGCAGATAGTCGCGGAAGGCGTCGTCCGGCAGGCCTTCGTCGGAGAATCGCTGGATCCATTTCATCCCGCGCGAGGCGAGATAGGGTGCCGGGCGGCAGCCGGGCGCGTCGCGCAGCATCTCATAGGCCAGCGGCGAGCACTTGAACGAGACGAAGAGCGTGCCCTCGGCATCGTCGCGGCCGAGCGCGAACACCTTGCCGCCGACCTTCCAGACATCGGCGCCGCCCCATTGCACGACATGGCTGGTCGCGGGCAGGGCGGCGCAGAAGGCATTGTATTCGGCGAGAGTCATGTGCTGCTGCCATCGTGAATCGCGGAGGGCCACATCACCGGAAATCCCTGGTGACGTCGAGACGCTTCACCTCCGCCAGAACGGCTTGGCGACCTCCGTCTCGACCTGCTGTTTCGTCAGGCCGACATCCTCGAGCAGATGCGGGTTCTCCTGCGCCATCCGCGCCAGTTTCCAGCGGACGCGTATCCGCTCGCGCCAGATGGCGAGAGCGCTTCGCGGATGTGAATCCGGCGCGAGAATCGGAGCATCGTCCATGGCTACCTCCCCATGGTTCACGGGCAAACGGCCCGGCATGAAGGAGGCTTCGTTCTGCGGGATGTGAGCCGCGGCGTCCTTAAGCGCACCCGAATAGTTCCAAAAACGTCCAAACCGGCTATGGATTTCCCATGCAGGGATCGCGCTTTGCCTTCGGCCCTTTCGTGCTCGATTCAAGCGCGGGAACGCTGCTCGAGAATGGTGTGCCTGTCACGGCCAGCTATCGCGGCCTGAGGCTCCTTTCGGCGCTCGTGGCACGGCCCCGCGAGATCCTGAGCAAGTCCGCGCTGCTGGAGGCGGCCTGGCCGGGGATGGCGGTCGAGGAAGGCAATCTCACCGTCCAGATCGCGCAGCTCCGGAAGTTGCTCGGCGCGTCCGTCGATGGCGGCGAGTGGATCGTCACGGTCCCGCGCGTCGGCTACCGCTTCATGGGTGCGGTCGAGCAGCTTGGCGATCCCAGGCGAAAGCCCCTGCCGCTGCCGGCCAGGCCGTCCATCGCAGTGCTGCCCTTCGTCAACGTCAGCAATGATCCCGAGCAGGAGAGCTTTGCCGACGGGCTGACCGAGGATCTGATCACCGACCTGTCCCGGACCTCGGAACTGTTCGTCATCGCCCGCAATTCGGCCTTCGCCTACAAGGGCAAAGCGAGGGATGTGCGCGTAATCGCCGAGGAACTCGGCGTGCGCTATCTGCTGGAAGGGAGCATCCGGCACGCTGCCGGGCGCGTGCGCATCAACACCCAACTGGTTGACGCGTTGAATGGCGATCATCTCTGGGCGGAACGTTTCGATCGCGAGCTGGACGACATCTTCGCCGTCCAGGACGAGGTCACGGCAAGGATCGTCGAAGCCTTGCTCGGCCGGCTGCGCATGCCGCCGCCGCGCCAGCGGCCGAAAAGTCTCGAAGCCTACGATCTTTGCGTTCGTGCCCGCCGGCTGATGGACGATACGCCCCAGGCCGCGCAGGAGGCGCACCTCCTGCTGACGCGCGCGATCTCGCTCGATCCGGACTATGCCGAGGCCTATCGCTGGCTCGCCCTGAACCACTGGATGGGCTGGGTGCATTCCGGCGGCCCGACCGAGGCATCTCGCAGCATCGCCCTGGAACTGGCCCGCAAGGCCGTGGAACTCGATCCGGGCGATGCCGGCTGCCGCTGGGCCTTAGGCTATCTGCTCGCTTATGAGCGCAGCTTCGCCGAGGCCGATGTCGAATTCGCCCGCGCGATCGAACTCGACCCGAACGAGGCCGATGCCTGGGCGGCACTGTCCGACATCACGGTGCTGGCCGGACGGGTCGAGGAGGGCCTCGAACAGATCCGCAAGGCTTTCCGGCTGAATCCGTTTCCGGCGAGCTGGTACTATCTGCCGCTCGGCCAGGCGCTCTACGCAGCCGGAGAGCATCAGGCGGTCGTCGAGGCCTTGCGCAGGGACGAGACGCATCGCACCAGCTCCCGCCGCTTCCTGGCCGCGAGCCTGGCCCAGCTTGGCGAGCTCGACGAGGCGCGTGCGGAGGCCGAACTCTTCCTGGTCGGCAATCCGGATTTCAGCATCCGCCACTGGGCCGCGATGGAACCGTTCCGCGATGCCGCGCTGCTCGCGCGCTTCGTCGACGGCTTCCGCAGGGCCGGCCTGCCGGAATGATGGAACCAGACCGGCCCACACCCCGTTGCCTTGCCGCTGGTGACGGCAAAACCTGAGGGCGCAACGACAATGAAACTCTCCGGTGGCTGCAATTGCGGACAGGTCCGCTACGAGCTCGACGGCGAGCCGATCCGCGTCGGCATCTGCCATTGCGAGAATTGCCGGAAGAGCTCCGGCTCGGCCTTCTCCTATTTCGGCATCTGGCCACGCGCCAACGCCACCCTGTCTGGCGAACTCGGCTGCTGGCAGAGCCGCGCAGGTGGCGAGCGCTTCTGCCCGGCTTGCGGCTCGCCGCTGTTCTGCTGGGCCGAGGGCATGGACGAGATCGAGATCAAGCTCGGCTCGTTGGACAGCCCGCCCAGCGCGCTGGTCCCGGCCTATGAGCTCTGGACCATCCGGCGTGAGCCCTGGCTGGCGCACCAGAAGGGCGCCGAGCAGCACACGCGCGATCGCGAGAAACCAGACACCTAACTATCGTTAGAAGCTTTCGGCGTCGACGCCATGGGCCTTGGCCGCAGCGACGATCTGCGACCAGGTCTCGTCGTCGAGCGGGATGCCGTCGCGCTCGCGCTCGATCCGCGTCGCGCGCTCCTTGTCCCCGGGGGCCAAGACGGGCTGCGAGGGATCCTGCGGCGCGGCGGCGCGCACGAAGGAAAGGTAGCTCTCGATCCGCTGCTGGCGCAGAGCCGCATCCGGCTCGAGCCGGGCGGGATCGATCAGCACCCCGAACAGCGAATTGATGATCCAGGTCTTGTGCGGCTTCTGATCGATGCGGGCAGCGCCCATCAGCCCGGCGGAGAGCAATTCGGCGATCAACGAGAGTCCGGCGCCCTTGTGGTCGCCGAAGGGCAGGAGCGCGCCGAGCGGCAGGTCAGGCTGCACGAAGACATGCCGGGGCTCGACCGTCGGGCGGCCCTCGCCGTCGATGATATAGCCTTCGGGCACGGCGACGCCCTTGTTGAGCGCGACGCGCGCCTTGCCATGCGCCATGCGGCTGGTGGCGAAGTCGAGAATCAGCGGCTCACCGCCCGGCACCGGGATGCCGATCGAGATCGGATTGGTGCCGAAACGCGCCTGCTTGGCGGCGAAGGGCGCGACGATCGGCGGCCGGCCTGCGACATTGACCCAAAACACCGAGATCAGCCCAGAGGCGGCGGCGACCTCGGAATAATGACCGATGCGGCCGATATGGTGGGAATCGAGCAGGTTGAGCACGGCGACGCCGCCGGCCTGGGCGATCGTGATGGCGCGGTCCACGGCGTTGCGCGCAGTCGGCTGGCCGAGCGCGACATTGCCGTCGACGATCAGGAAGGAACCAAGCTCGCTGCGGATGCTCAGCCTGGACTGCGGCTTCAGATTGCCGTCGGCGAGCGAGTTGAAATAGAGCGGCAGCATGCCGATGCCGTGGCTGTCATGGCCACTGAGATTGGCCAGCACCAGATGTTCGGCCGTCTCCTTCGCCTCGTCCTCGCTCCAGCCGGCGGCGATGATCACGGCGCGGGTGAGGGCGCGGAGCGCCTCGGGCCGGTGCAGGCGGTAGGATGTCATGGCATTCTGTCGGCTGTTGCAGCGATATGGGCAGAGTGCACGGGCCTGCGCTGCATGCAATGGACGCAAGCAAATGGCGCCGTCCCGGCCGGCGCATCTCGACGTTGCGCTCACCAATCCTTATGTTGCTGTCAGCAATCCTGTTTTCACCGGACCTTGAATCCGGTCGAGGAGGGACAAGGATGTTTTCGATACCCGGCCTGAAGGTCGTCTCGCTGACCGATGCCGCCGCTCAGCGCATTCGCGAGATCATGGCGTTATCGGCGCGCGACAATCCCGATGCGCCCGCGCTCGGTCTGCGCGTCGGCGTCAAGAAGGGCGGCTGCGCCGGCATGGAGTACACCTTCGAGGTTGCCCGTGCGCTCGATAAGGGCGACGAGGTCGTGACCGAGAAGGACGCGACGGTGGTCGTCGATGCCAAGGCGGTGCTGTTCCTGCTCGGCACCGAGCTCGACTTCAAGACCGATCGCTTCTCTTCGACCTTCGTCTTCAACAACCCGAACCAGGTTTCGGCCTGCGGCTGCGGCGAATCGGTCGAGATCAAGCCGCGCTCGGAAACCGCGCTCGCGGCCCAGTAGCTCCGCATGGATGCCGCGGCGATCGCGGAGCTGTTCGCGCCGGTGGTGCCGGTTCGGACACGCCGGATGTTCGGTGGGCTCGGCATCTACTCGGGCGAGACGATGTTCGCGCTTGCCTTCGATGGCGAGATTTTCCTGAAGACCACGGACACGACCCGGCCGGAATTCGCCGCAGCTGGCAGCGAACCGTTCCGCTACATGGCGCGCAGCCGCGAGCGCGAGCTCGGCTATTGGCGCCTGCCGGCGGCGGCATTCGATGACGAGCAGGTTCTGCGCCGTTTCACCGAGCTTGCGCTCGCAGCGGCGCACGAAGCCGCGCTCAAGAAGCACGCCAGATCGCTTAGGCGACCTTCGCCGCGTCCTGGATCGCGTCCTCGGTGACGGTGCGGTTGCGGCCGTCGCGCTTGGCCTGCAGCAGGGCGTTGTCGGCACGCTCGACGATCGAGCTTGCTGTATCGCCGCGCCGGTAGACCGCGACGCCGAGCGAGATGGTGATGCGTCCGAGGCTCTCATTGGTCGAGCGCTTGACCAGTTCGCGCGTCAGCAGCGCCTGGCGTACCGTCTCGGCGCCGAACTTGCCGGCGACGACATCGGCTTCCGGCAGGATGATGGCGAACTCCTCGCCGCCGAAGCGGGTGATGATCGCCTTGTCCTTGAACTTGTCCTTCATCGTCTTGGCGACCAGACGCAGCACCTGATCGCCGGTCAGATGACCGTGCATGTCGTTGAAGTGCTTGAAGAAGTCGATATCGGCCATGACCAGAGCGAAGGGCTCGCGCCGCAAGGTCGCCTGATCGATCGCCTTCTGCAGCATCTCCTCGAAATGGCGGCGATTGGCGAGGCCGGTGAGCGGGTCGGTCAGGGCCTCGGCGCGCGTCGATTCCAGCGCCTCGCGCAGATTATGGATCTCGTGGGCGCTCTCGCGCAGCTGGCCTTCGAGCTGGGTCTTGCGCGCGACCTCCTCGCGGGTCGACAGCACCAGGGCCTCGACCCATTCGCGCAGTTTCTGCCGGTCGGCCGAGGGCGGCACTTCCTCCGACATCGCGCAGAGCCGGCCGTGATACTGCTCGGTCGAGCTCAGCGCCTGGTCGACCAGGGCCATCATGCTGTCGATCTCGGCGAGCACCTGCAGGCTGGTACGCTCGGCCTGGCGCGAGAGGCGGTCGGTGCTGATGTACTTGTCGTAGAGCGTGTCGATGTCGGCGGCGCCGACCTCGCCATTGCTGGCGGCGATCACGGCATTCATCGCCATGCTGAGCGCCGGCATCTCGCCGCTGAGATGAGCGTACCAAACCTCGAAGGCGCGGGGGTAGCCTGGCGAATAATGCTGTCGCATCGCTGCGACGACCTGTTCGGCGAGGTCGTGAGCCTGCGGCACGCCCGATCGGCTGGTGGTCATGACGTCCTGTCCCCCGCCGAGCGCGAAATTCTTCCGCGCCCGCTACGCGCCTGACCGTAGGGCAGACGGAGTTAAAGCAAGGTTGCCGCGATACGCGATTCAGCCGACGCGAACGGGACGCAACAGGAAGGCCGGGACGTGATCGCCGAGGCCCTTGACCTCCGGGCCGTCGTCGAGGTCGTCGCGGCGCGAGCGACCGCGGTTGCCGCGCGGGGCGCCGTTGCCCGAGGTCTCTTCGCGGCGTGGCGAACGCGGCGCGTCGTTGCTGCGCACGGCCTCGACCTCGGACCGCTCGGGCCGGCTTTCGCTTCGCTCAGGCCGGCTTTCGGAGCGCGCCGGCTTGCCGTCGCGGCCGCGCCACGAGCGCCCGTCACGCCGTTCGTCGCCACGGCGGCCACCACGGCGCTCTTCACGCGGTTCGGCCGCCGGCAGGCTCTCGAGGCCCGGCCCGGCCCATTCGATGCTCTGGCCGGTCAGCTTCTCGATCGCGGCGAGGAGCTTGTCGTCGTGGCGGGTGACGATGGTGAAGGAAGCACCCTCGCGGCCGGCACGGCCGGTGCGACCGATGCGGTGGACATAGTCCTCGGCATGGGTCGGCACGTCGAAATTGAAGACATGGCTGACGGCCGGGATATCGAGGCCGCGGGCAGCGACATCGCTGGCGACGAGGATCGGGTTCTCGCCGGTACGGAAGGAGTCGAGCGCCGCCATGCGGGCGTACTGGTCCATGTCGCCATGCAGAGCCACGGCCGGAAAACCATGCTTCTGCAAGGACTTGTGCAGCGTTGCTACATCGCGCTTGCGGTTGCAGAACACGATCGCGTTCTGCAGGTCCTTGGCGTCCTTGATCAGTCGGCGCAGCGTGTCGCGCTTCTCGTAATCCTGGTTGTGCGAGGCGACCAGGCGCTGGGTGATCGTTGCCGCGGCGGTCGCCGGCCTGGCGACCTCGATGCGCACCGGATTGTGCAGGAACTGCTCGCTGATCCGGGTGATTTCCGGCGGCATGGTCGCCGTGAAGAACAGGGTCTGCCGCGTGAACGGAACGAGTTTGCAGATCCGCTCGATGTCCGGGATGAAGCCCATGTCGAGCATGCGGTCGGCCTCGTCGATGACGAGGAGCTCGACGCCGGTGAGCAGCAGCTTGCCGCGCTCGACATGGTCGAGCAGACGGCCGGGGGTCGCGATCAGCACGTCGACGCCGCGGGTGATCTTGGCATCCTGGTCGCCGAAGGAGACGCCGCCGATCAGCAGCGCCACCGAGAGCTTCTGGTTGACGCCGTAGCGGACGAAGTTTTCCTCGACCTGGGCGGCGAGCTCGCGCGTAGGCTCTAGGATCAGCGTACGCGGCATCCGGGCGCGGGCGCGGCCGGTTTCCAGGATCGTCAGCATCGGCAGGGTGAAGGCCGCGGTCTTGCCGGTGCCGGTCTGGGCGATGCCGAGCACGTCCTTGCGGGCGAGCACGTGCGGGATGGCCTGGGCCTGGATGGGGGTGGGCGTCGTGTAGCCGGCGGCGGAGACCGCCGTAAGAACCTTATCGCTCAGGCCGAGTTCGGCAAAAGACATCGATAGCTGCGCTTCTCAAGGGTCGGGGACACGTGGCGGGATGACCGATCGACCGCAACGCTGGCGCGACTTTGCTGGGTTGCGCGCCTTCGGACGCCCGTGCAATGCAGAAAAAACAGGGCAAAGTCAACATTCTAGCGAGGTTGCCGAAGAATGGGTGCGGTTGTGATCAAGAATCCCGAGCCTCTGGTCCTGATTCCGGGGCTGAACTGCACGCCTGCACTCTATGCTCCGCAATGGCCGGCCCTGGCGCCGGGCCGACAGATTCTGGTCGCCGAGACCGCGGCCGACGACACGATCGCCGCCATGGTCGAGCGCTTGCTGGCAGCCGCTCCCGAGCGTTTCGCGCTGTGCGGGCTGTCTATGGGCGGCTATGTCGCCTTCGAGGTGATGCGGCGTGCGCCGGAGCGGGTGACGCGGCTCGCTCTGCTCGACACCACCGCCAAGCCCCCGACGCCCGAGACCAACACGCCGCGCGAGCAGATGATCGCGCTGGCTGGGAAGGGCGCCTTCGACAATGTCGTGACTGTGCTCTGGCAGAAGCTGGTCGCGCCCGACAGGCTCGCCGACGAGGCGCTGCGGCTGGAGGTGCGCGCGATGGCAGAGGCGGTCGGGGCCACGGGCTTCATCCGCCAGCAGCGTGCGATCATGGGCCGAAGCGATGCGCGCCCCGTGCTTGCGGCCATCTCTGTCCCGACGTTGGTCGTCGTCGGAGCGGAGGATGCGATCACACCCCCTGACGAAGCGCGCGAGATCGCCGCAGGGATCGGAACGAAGGCGCGCTATCTCGAAGCGCCGGGCTGCGGCCATCTGTCGACGCTGGAGGCGCCAGAGATGGTCACTTCGGCTTTGCTCGATTGGCTTGGCTGAGCCTCAGCGTGGGACGACGCAAGGGTCGAGCTTGGTCTCGCTGGCGCGCTTGACGATCGAGCCGGTGACGAGCGGATCGATCGCCTGGCCCTTGGCGGCCGCCTGGGCGACCTGACGCATCGCGTCGCGATCGAGCTGGGCCGTCTGGTTCGAGACGAAATTGACGGCGATGACGGAGAGGAATGCGATCGCAGCGGCGGCCTTTGCGACATCGGCGACCATGGTACCGCGCTGGCTGCGCAGGAAGGCGATGACGAGGCGCATCGCGGCTCTCCGGACAAGACAAAAGGCGTCAGACGCCGACAGGCAAAATCATGCGACGACGGCTGTAAAAACTTGGTTAGCGAAGCCTGTTCGCGGCTGCTTGCCGCGCAGGAGGCGTTTACGCTACGACAGATCGGCTGATCGTCACCCATGGGAAGGGGGCGTCGCATGCTCAAGCTCGGTGCGCTCGGCGAGCCGGTCCGGCTGCTCCAGACCCAGCTCAATCTGCTGCCCACGAAGCTCGCCGCGCTCAAGATCGACGGCATCTTCGGTATCAGGACCCATGGGCGCGTCGTCGAATTCCAGGGCAATAATCAGCTCGACAAGGACGGCGTCGTTGGCCCGCTCACGGTCCAGCTTCTCGAGAATCTGCTCAAGAACCTCAACAACATCCTGCCGGTGCCGCCACCGATGCCGGTTCCCAAGAAGCCGTCGGCGGTCAGGCTGGTGACCAGTGAGATCCTCGGCTCCTTTCCGTCCGCGAACAGCCTGATCACGCAGATCATCCCGCCGATCGCGGTGATCCAGACCGCGACCTACAAGCAGGGGGCGGGTGGCCCGCCGCTGGATTTCCAGATCATGCCGGCGACCACCGGGCGGCTCGCGATCTTCGCCGCCCGCAACAAGGACGGGATCGAGCGCGCGGTGATCCTGCTGCTGCCGGCGCAGGTCAAGCCGGATCGCCTGCTGATCTGCATCAGCCATGGCTTCGGCGGGCAAGGACCGAAGACGCGGGCCCGGCTCGCGGCATTGAACTGGACCAACCCGCTGTCGAAGCCGCTGATCGACTATGTGCTGCTGAATCACGTCGTCAATCGCTGGGGCGCCCAGACGCTCGCGGCGCAGAAGCGCAATCTCGGCTACATGCAGATCGTCCGTTCAGGAGCCCCCGGTGGCGAACTCGGCCCTTTCGCCAAGGATGCGGCCTTCCTGCGCCAGGTGCTGACCGAGATGAGCGAACTCACCAACGGCGCCTTCTCGTTCAGCACCCTGGAGACGATGACCTTCTCGAGCGGGATCGGCGACCACAACCTGTTCGTCTCGCATGCCGTAAAGCAATTCGACATCGCCGCCAGCTACGCCATCGACCCCGTGCCGCAGACCCGGCCGGCGAACACCAAGGGCAAGAAGCGGCTGTTCCGCAGCGGGGTGACGTCGCAGGGGCCGCCGCTGCCCGGTTCGGATTTCCTCCCCGTCGGGCGCTGGCGCAATGAATGGGCGAATTTCCGCCTGAAGACCGATGGCGAATACGACTACATGCACAACTGGACGATGCCGTTTTACTGCCTCTATCTCGGCATCCAGACGTCATGAGCGGCCAGCATTGCGGTCTTTAGCGCACGCCCTCCAGCCTGCTGCGATGCTCGCGAAACAAGGAGCGCAGGGCGTCGAGCGTGGCCAGCACTGCCGGCCGCTGCCGGCTGCTCTCATGCGAGACCAGGAAGATCTCGTCGGCAGTCGCTTCGGGGGGCTCCTCCAGCCGGATCAGGGTTGCATCGGCATCGGCGAGGAAGCAGGGCGCCATCGAGACGGCGCCGGATGAGCGGATGCTCTCGTAGCGCGCGGCGGAATCGCCGACGCGGGCGGCTATAGGCCGGCCCGCCGCCCAGGCGAGAATATGCTGCTCGATCCGGGACGAGACGTCGCGGCTGACCGAGATCACCGGCGCGATCGCCGGGTCGACATCGCGGCGGACATAGAAGGCCTGCGCCAGTTTGCCGACCTTCTGGCCGAAATAGCCGGCATCCTGCGGCGGCCTGCGCATGCGGATTGCGATTTCGGCTTCGCCTTGCGCCAGGTCGAGCCGCTCGCGGGTGCTGATGATGACGATCTCGATGCCGCCTGCCGCAGCCGAGAGCCGCGCGGCGTGCTGGGTCAGGAACAGGCTGATCGAGGTCGTCGCGGTGACTCTCACCGGGGCGTCGTCGCGGGCGCGCGCCGCGTTCGCACGCGTCTCGAAGCGCGCGACGGCCTCGGCGGCGGCCGCCGCGTCGGTGGCGAGCGAGAGGCCGATCTGGGTCGGAATCAGCCGGTTGGCGCCGCGCTTGAACAGCGGCAGGCCGAGGCGTGTCTCGAACGCCTTCAGCCGGCGCGCGACGGTCGTTTCACTCAGCCCGAGCGCAGACGCCGCCAGAGCAAGACCGCCCGCGGAGGCGATCGCGTGGAAGATCTCGAGATCGGCCCAGAGAGAGGTCGGGGCCGATGCCAGGGTGCCGCGTCGAGATGGAGAGGCAGGAGGCTCGCCCATGCGCTCAGGGGCCAGAGATAAGGTGCAGAGCCGGGGCGCTGATTGAGCTCACGGTCGGGTTCGTGCGGATCGGTTGGCATGCGCGCAGAATGGGCGCGTGCCCGTCGTGAGGCAGCCCCGCAGGCTTGCCGGGGAGCCCGGCACACAAGCCGGCGAGGCTTCGCCTCACAGGTCGATCAGTTCGCCGGCGAAGGCGGCGCGTTCCTGGATGAAGCTGAAGCGCGCCTCCGGCTTGTTGCCCATCAGCCGCTCGACCGTGTCGGAGGTTTCCTCCTTGTTCTCATGGTCGACCATCACCTTGAGCAGAATCCGCTTCTTCGGATCCATCGTCGTTTCCTTGAGCTGGGCCGGCATCATCTCGCCCAGGCCCTTGAAGCGGCTGATCTCCGGCTTCTTGCCCTTGAACACGGTATCGATCAGCTCGTCCTTATGGGCGTCGTTACGGGCATAGATGCTCTTGCCGCCATGCTGGAGCCGGTAGAGCGGCGGCACCGCGAGATAGAGATGGCCTTTCTCGATCAGGCGCGGCATCTGGCGCCAGAAGAAGGTCACCAGCAGCGAGGCGATGTGGGCGCCGTCGACGTCGGCGTCGGTCATCACGATGACCTTCTCGTAGCGCAGATCGTCCTCGCGGAACTGGCTGCCGATGCCGCAGCCCAGCGCCAGGATAAGATCGGCGAGCTGCTGGTTGGCGTTGAGTTTGTCGCGTGTCGCATTGGCGACGTTGAGGATCTTGCCGCGCAAAGGCAGGATCGCCTGCGTCGCACGGTCGCGCGCCTGCTTGGCCGAGCCGCCGGCCGAGTCGCCCTCGACGATGAAGAGCTCGGAGCCCGCAGCACCGGCCGAGCTGCAGTCGGCGAGCTTGCCGGGGAGCCGGAGCTTGCGCGTCGCGGTCTTGCGCGAGACTTCCTTCTCGAGCCGGCGGCGCTGACGCTCCTCGGCCCGGTCGACCGACCAGTCGAGCAGCTTCAGCGCCTGTTGCGGCGAGGCGGCGAGCCAATGGTCGAAGGCGTCGCGCATCGCGTTCTCGACGATGCGGGCGGCTTCCAGCGTCGCCAGCTTGTCCTTGGTCTGGCCCTGGAATTCCGGCTCGCGGATGAAGACCGAGAGCATGGCGGCGCAGGTCGCCATCACGTCGTCGGCGGTGACCTGTGCCATCCGCTTGGACTGGCCGATGCGCTCGGCATGGTCGCGCAAGCCGCGCAGCAGGGCGATGCGCAGGCCTTGCTCATGCGTGCCGCCTTCCGGCGTCGGGATGGTGTTGCAGTAGGAGGAGGAGAAGCCGTCCTCGCCCGTCGCCAGCCAGGCCACCGCCCATTCGAGCGAGCCGTGGCCGCCTTCCTTGGTGATCTTGCCTGAGAAGATCGGCTCGGCGACGAGGTCCTTGCCCTCGATCTCGCGGGCGAGATAGTCGCGCAGGCCACCGGGGAACTTGAACACCGCCTCGGCCGCGACGTCACCCTCGGGCTTCAGCCGCGACGGTGCGCAGCGCCAGCGAATCTCGACGCCGCCGAAGAGGTAGGCCTTCGAGCGCGCCATGCGGAACAGCCGCGCCGGCACGAAATGCGCGCCTTCGCCGAAGATCTGCGCATCGGGATGGAAGCGCACGCGGGTGCCGCGCCGGTTCGGTGCCCGGCCGACCGTCTCCAGCGGTCCCTGCGGCAGGCCGCGCGAGAAGGTCTGGCGATAGAGCATCTGTCCGCGCGCGACCTCGACCTCGACCAGGTCGGAGAGTGCATTGACGACGGAGACGCCGACGCCGTGCAGGCCGCCCGAGGTCTCGTAGACCTTGGAGTCGAACTTTCCGCCGGCATGCAGGATCGTCATGATGACTTCGAGCGCCGACTTGTCCGGAAACTTCGGATGCGGGTCGATCGGCATGCCGCGGCCATTATCGGTGACCGCGAGCGAGCCGTCGGCGAAGAGCTCGACATCGATGAAGCTGGCATGGCCGGCGACCGCCTCGTCCATGGCGTTGTCGATCACCTCGGCGAAGAGGTGATGCAGCGCGCGCTCGTCGGTGCCGCCGATATACATGCCCGGCCGGCGCCGCACCGGCTCCAGGCCTTCGAGCACCTCGATGGCGGAAGCGTCATAGCCGGCCTCGGAGGGCGTGCCGCTGCGCGGGGCCGGGGCAGGGCGCGCAGCCGGCTTCGGCGCAGGGGCGGGCGCACGCGCTTCCTCGCGCATGTCCTTGCCGCCTTCATCGCCGAAGAGATCGTCCGCCATCGTCACCGCACTCACTGATTCGCTCAGGCTGCAGGATATCGCATCACCCCGCTGGCCGCTCACCGGAGCCCTATAACCCGCCCGTCATCCGCAATAAACTGGTCGGATTGCCGCCGGAAGTCAGGAGGAGCACGACCGTCGCCGAACCGTCATCCGGGGATGGCACAGCCGGCTCGTGGAAGCTCGGCCGCCATTCGCCGGTTCAGCCGCCGTTAACGGGCGCGGTTTCATCATCGTCAGGCGAATCGGGACTGGTCCCGGCCGCACATTCGGCTAAGCTGCTCTGGGGGGAAGGTCACGTGGCGTCGCGTTCCGCAGTACCCAAGATTCGCATCGCCGGCCTCGAGCGGGCCGCGCGCTTCGCAGGCGAATCCTTCGCCTATGAGGAGCTGTCGGGTTTCGAGCAGCGTCACGACGCCGAGACCGCCCAGCTGCGCCGGCTCTGGTGGGCTGCCGCCATCGTCGCGCTGATCGGCTTGGCAATCGTCGCCCTGCGCTGAACGCCGTCAGCGCTTCCTCAATCTTTGAGAGCTAAGAGAGCCTCGATGGGAGGCTTGGCATGCGCGTGGTCATCGTCAGCGATTTCGGCTCGGTCAATGGCGGAGCCGCCAAAGTCGCGATCGAAAGCGCCTACGGACTTGCCGAAGCCGGCGTCGAGGTCGTCTTCGCCTGCGCGATCGGTCCGGTCTCGGAGCGCCTCGATCATCCGTTGATCGATGTCGCGCTCTATCCGGGCGAAGAGATCTGGCAGGTCGGCAGCAAGGTCGCGGCGGCCCGGCAAGGCATCTGGAACGCGCCGGCGCATGCCTTCCTGAGCGAGCTTCTCGCGCGCCAGCCACGCGGCGAGACGCTGGTGCACCTGCATCAATGGACCAAGGCCTTCAGCCCGGCGGCGATCGCCGCCGCCGGCGAGAGCGGGCTTCCGGTCGCGATCACCATGCACGACTATTTCTCGTTCTGCCCGGTCGGCGGCTATTTCGATTTCAAGGCCGGGGCGCCTTGCCAGCAGAAGCCGATGTCGGTCGGCTGCACCTCGGCCAATTGCGACCGTGCTTCCTACGTCCACAAGCTCGTGCGCGTCGCCCGGCAGTGGCGGTCGGACGAAGCCATGCGCAAGCTCAGGGCGCCGCTCTTCGTCCATGTCAGCGACTTCGCCCGGCGCTTCGCCGAGCCCTTCCTGCCGCGGCAGGCGCGGCATGTCGTGGTCGAGAACATGATGGAGGCGCAGAAGCGGCCGCCCGCCAATGTGGCGGCGAACCGACACGCGCTCTTCCTTGGGCGCTTCACGCAGGAGAAGGCCGGCGATGTCCTGGCCGAGGCCGCGCAGGATGCCGACATGCCCGTGCGTTTTGTCGGTGAAGGGCCGCTCGCGGCAGAGATCGCCCGGCTCAATCCGCAGGCCGACATCCGCGGCTGGGTGCCGGCCGAGCGCGTCTTCGACGAGATCGCGGCGGCGCGCTGCCTCGTCCTGCCTTCGCTCTGGTACGAGCCGGGCCCGCTGGTGATCGCCGAAGCGCGCTCGCTTGGCGTGCCGGTCGTGCTTGCACGGACCACGGGCCCCGCAAGCTGGATCGAGGATGGCGAGGATGGGTTCCTGGTCGACGGTGGCGACAGGGAAGGGCTGGCGAAGGCCCTCGAACGCCTGAAGGACGACAATGCCGTCGCGCGCATGGGCGCCGCCGCCTATCGCCGCTACTGGGACGATCCGCTGACGATCCAGCGCCATGTCGAGCGGCTGATCGGCGCCTATCGGCCTGTGCTCGCCGCCGCTGCCTGAGGCGGTCCGGCAGCAAGGCCCTTTGCCGCTTCCAGCCTGTCGTGCGTCTTCCCCTGCAGCAACCGCGTCACCGGCCGTTCGAACAGCAAATAGATCGGGATCGCAGCCAGCGACGCCGCCACGACGCAAAGCAGGGCGTAGAGCCAGAGCGGCCAGGCGGGGTCGGCGAGTTTCAGCCAGACCTCGCGCTGGATCCGGATGACGAGCGGGTGGCTGAGATAGAGCGCGTAGGAGGCGTCGCCGAGCAGGGTGGCGAAACGCGTAGGCAGGCCGCCGGGCAAGGTCGGCCCGAGCGCGGCAGCCGCGACCAGCAGCAAGGCGGGTAATCCGACCAGGAGTGGGCGCAGTTCCGCTGCGCTGCCGGAGTTCAGCAACAGCCCCGTGATACCCGCTGCGCCAAGAAGCAACGCTGCCGGCGCAGGCAGGCGCCAGCCGGCCTGGCGAGCCAAAGCGAGGTAGCAGCCCAGCAGGAATTCCAGGATGATCGGATCGCTCCAGAACATCAGCTGGGTCTGCTGGATCTCGAGCGCGAAGCGCGCCGTCACGGCCGTGGCGAAGAGGGCGGTCAGAGTTGCGATCGCTCGCTTCACCGGCAGGAACATCACGCCCGCCAGCGCGACATAGAACAGCATCTCGTAGTTCAGCGTCCAGCCGAGCGCCAGCAGCGGACGGATTTCCGGCACGGGCGCGCCGACGCGCCATTCGGGGATGAACAGGTAGGAGCTGACGACATAGGATGGCGAGCCGACGGGGATGGCGAGCAGCTGCGGCAGCAGCAGCCCGACTGCCAGCATGATCGTGGTCAGCGTCCAGTAGAGCGGCACGATCCGGACCAGCCGCCGGCGCAGGAACTGCCAGGCCGCTCCGGGCCTGGTGAAATCCTTGCCCGAGACATGCACCATGATGAAACCGGAGATGACGAAGAAGACGTCGACGCCGAAGGTCCAGTCGATGTCGGGGCCGGGCGCCTCGGCGCCGCGTTGTGCCGCGACGACGCCGGCATCGTGCAGGGCATGGCCGATGACGACGGTGATCGCGGCGAAGGCGCGGCAAACCTGAAGATTGTCGAGCAGGGGAGCAGCGGTGGGCGGCGCGCCGCTCGCAACGTCCTGACGCGGAGACATAGCGCCGCCTACCGCGCGAGCTCGGGCCATTGCCCTGCATTACGCAGCGCGATCAGGTTATAGCCCTTGGTCCGGTCCTGCTTATGGGCGTCGAGCGCGTCGGCCCTCGTGATCGGGATGGTGTGATCGTCGAGCAGCAGATGGACCGTGAGGCCACGCTCCTCGAGGATATGCCGGGTGAGGCCGTGGCTCGGATCGGAGCCATGATCCTCGTAGATCACCAGCGCATCCCGGCCGAGGGCACGTTCCATCCCGGCCAGCGCCTCGCGCTCGACGCCTTCGACGTCGAGCTTGACCACCAGCCGGCGGGCGGCCCAACCCTGCTGCTCCAGCAGGTCGTCGATCGCGATCGAGGTCACGCTCTCGCCGTTCGAGCTTTCGCCTTCGGCCGCGATGCCCCTGGCCTCATGCGCTTCGGTGTTGAGGCGGACCTCGATGCCAGAGCGGTCGAGGATGGCGCGGTGGAACGTCCGGACCTTGTCCGCATGCGCCGCCGCATTGGCGACCAGCCTGGCATGAGTCGAGGCGGAAGCCTCGACGGCGAGGACCGGCTTGCCGCCGCCGGCGCGCGAGGCGACGAAGACCGACCAGTAGCCGATATTGGCGCCGCAATCGACGAAACCGTAGTCGACGCCGGCCAGGAGCCGCAGGAAGCGCGCCATCTCCGGCTCATGGTCATAGGACCGCAGCAGCATCCGGTTCCAGTACGGATCGCTGGCGGGGAAGCTGATCTGCGCATCGGGACCGAGTGCGATCGTTGCGGTCCGGCCGCTCCAGGCGACGCTGCCGACCAGCCGGCAGGCCTTGTAGAGGCCGCGCTGCTGCAGGGGGCGGGAGAGCGCACCATAAGTGTCGAGCGCGCCGACCAGGGCCCGTGTGCCAAGGCCGCCGGTGACGAGGCGGCCGGCCTGACGGTCGAAGGCGATGGCGGAGGAGGTAGGAGCCATTGCGGCGCTCCGGAAGCTGGCGAACCGGAGAGTGCTTACCGCGAAGATTTTGCCAGCCGGTAAAGGCGATCGCCGAAAAACAGGCCGAGTCTTGCCGGTGAACAAAAAAACCGGGGCGTCGCCGCCCCGGTTGGAAGGTGGACTGCGGATCGCCGCAGCCGGGAGGAAATCCTGTCCGAGCCCTAAGGCTCAGTAGGAATAGTACATCGCGAACTCGACCGGGTGCGGCGTCATTTCGAAGCGCGCCACATCCTGCATCTTGAGCTCGATATAGCTCTCGATGAAGTCGTCGTTGAAGACGCCGCCGGCCTTCAGGTAGGCATTGTCCTTCTTGAGCGCGTCGAGCGCCTCGCGCAGCGAGCCGCAGACCGTCGGGATCTTCTTCAGCTCGCGCGGCGGCAGGTCGTAGAGATCCTTGTCCATCGCCGGGCCGGGATCGATCTTGTTCACGATACCGTCGATGCCGGCCATCAGCATGGCAGCGAAGGCGAGATACGGGTTCGCCATCGGATCGGGGAAGCGGACCTCGACGCGCTTGGCCTTGGGCGAGGTCGTCCACGGAATACGGCACGAGGCCGAGCGATTGCGCGCCGAATAGGCGAGCAGCACTGGGGCTTCGTAACCCGGGACGAGGCGCTTGTAGGAGTTGGTCGACGGGTTGGTGAAGGCGTTCAGCGACTTGGCGTGCTTGATGATGCCGCCGATGTACCAGAGGCATTCCTGCGACAGGTCGGCATACTTGTTGCCGGCCATGATCGGCTTGCCGTTCTTCCAGATCGACTGGTGAACGTGCATGCCCGAGCCGTTGTCGCCATAGACGGGCTTGGGCATGAAGGTCGCGGTCTTGCCGTAGCTCTGGGCGACATTGTGGATGCAGTACTTGTAGACCTGCATCATGTCAGCCATGTGGGTCAACGTGTCGAACTTCAGGCCGAGTTCGTGCTGGGCCGAAGCGACCTCGTGATGGTGCTTCTCGACCTTGGCGCCCATGGCTGCCATGGCCGCCAGCATCTCGCCGCGCATATCCTGCGCCGAATCCTGCGGCGGAACCGGGAAGTAGCCGCCCTTGGTGGCGATGCGGTGGCCGAGATTGCCGCCCTCGTACTCGGTCATGCCGTTGATCGGCAGCTCGACATTGTCGAGCTTGAAGCCGGTGTTGTACGGGTCGGCGGCGATCTTGACGTCGTCGAAGACGAAGAATTCGGCCTCGGGGCCGACATAGACGGTGTCGCCGATCCCGGTCGACTTGAGATACGCCTCGGCCTTCTTGGCCATGCCGCGCGGGTCGCGGCCATAGGGCTCGCCGGTGGCAGGCTCGAGCACGTCGCAGTTGATGACCATGGTCGAGGCGGAGAAGAACGGATCGATGCAGGCCGTCGCCGGATCGGGCATCAGCAGCATGTCGGACTCGTTGATCGCCTTCCAGCCGGCGATCGAGGAGCCGTCGAACATCGTGCCCTCGGCGAAGATCTCTTCGTCGATCATGCCGACGTCGAAGGTGACGTGCTGCCACTTGCCGCGCGGATCGGTGAAGCGGAAGTCGACGTATTTGACGTCATTGTCCTTGATCGCCTTCAGGACCTCTTTGGCGTTCTTCATCTCACGACTTCCTTTGTCGACTGCTAGGGTCTCACAACAGACGCTGCCTGCGGGGTTCCGCCGGCGCACGCATTCCTTGGGTGTCGGGAAAAATCCTCAGATCGCGTCTGCGCCGGACTCGCCGGTGCGGATGCGGATCGCCCCCTCCACGCTCGATACAAAAATCTTGCCATCGCCGATCCGGCCGGTCTGTGCGGCCTTCTTGATCGCCTCGATCGCGCGCTCGACCATGTCGTCGGCCAGCACGATCTCGATCTTCACCTTCGGCAGGAAGTCGACCACGTACTCGGCCCCGCGATAGAGCTCGGTATGGCCCTTCTGGCGGCCGAAACCCTTCGCCTCGAGCACCGTGATGCCCTGGAGGCCGACCTCCTGCAGCGCCTCCTTCACCTCGTCGAGCTTGAAGGGCTTGATGATCGCTTCGATCTTCTTCATGCGCCGACCGACCTCCTTGGCGTGAGCTTGCAGCACTGTACGCAGCCTTCTTCCGTTCTGACCATCTCGGCCGGTTCGGATCAACCTCGGCGCGTCCAGCAAAACCTCGCCTGTTCTGCTCATAGCATCGGCGCAGGCGGGCCGCCATGATGGTGCCAGGGGCAAACCGCCTGTTGAAGAGGCGAAAAACAGTCTAAAAATTATGCATATGCCTATCTTGCGTGCAATTGCCGATGTCGGCGGGTTTCCTTGCTCACGCGCCCGGGCTGACGGACAATGATCACCCGATGACTCCAGTGACGCCCGCCACCCTTGCCTTGCTCAGCGTCGCCGAGATGGCGGCCGCGGATGCAGCGATGATCGCCGCCGGCACGCCCGGCATCGTCCTGATGGAAAAGGCGGGGAGGGCGGTTGCCGATGCGGTGGCGCGGCGGATTCGCCCGGGCCAGAGCGTCCTCGTTCTCTGTGGCCCCGGTAATAACGGTGGCGACGGCTTCGTCGCGGCCCGCCTCCTGGCGGAACTCGGCTGCCAGGTGACGCTGGCGCTCGCCGGCGAGCGGGCGGCCCTCAGGGGGGATGCCGCGCTGGCGGCAGAGAGCTGGACGGGCGGAGTCGCGGCGATCGCCGGGGTCGATCCTGCCCGACATGATCTCGTCGTAGACGCGCTGTTCGGCGCCGGCCTCAGCCGGCCGATCTCGGGCGAGCTCGCGGCCTTGGTCGGGCGCATCAATGAAGCGGGGCGAACCGTGATCGCGGTCGACGTGCCCAGCGGCGTTCACGGCGATACCGGCCTCGCCGAAGGCCCCGCCATCCGCGCCGACGAGACCGTGACCTTTTTCCGGTTGAAGCCCGGGCACCTTCTTTACCCCGGTCGTGCCCTGTGCGGCGTCGTCACCCTCGCCGATATCAGCATCAGCCCGGACATCGTCTTCGCGCCGGGCGCGATCGTGCCATCGGCCTTCCGCAATGCGCCAAGTTTCTGGCGCGCTCATTGGCCGAACCACGCCGCCGGCGTTCACAAATATGCCCGGGGCGCGGTTGCAGTCGCGGCGGGTGGATTGTCCGGCGTCGGGGCGCCGCGACTCGGCGCCCGGGCAGCGTTGCGTATCGGCGCCGGGCTCGCGACCATCATCTGCCGGCCGGAAGCGCTTCCGGCGCATGCGGCACGCGGTCCCGATGCTCTGATGCAATTGGCGGCCGCGGACGCGCCGGCCTTCGAGGGGGTGCTGGCGGCGCGCAAGGTCGGCGCGCTGCTGATCGGGCCGGCGCTCGGCCTCGACGCCGAGGCGCGGTCCTGGGTTGCCGCCGCCTTGCGCAACGAGGCACCGTGCGTCTTCGACGCCGACGCGCTCACCCATATCGGGGCGCATCGGTCGACCTTCACGGCCGAGCTGCGTCGGCGACCCGGCCCGGCCGTGCTGACGCCGCATGAGGGCGAATTCAAACGATTGTTCGATGAAGTCGAGGGCTTCGCGATGGAGCGTGGCAAGCTCGAGCGCGCACGCCATGCAGCCCGGCTGACCGGGGCCGTCGTCGTGCTCAAGGGCCCCGACACCGTCATCGCCGCGCCCGATGGACGGGCCGCGATCAACGCGACAGGCTCGCCGGCCCTGGCCACCGCGGGCTCGGGCGATGTCCTCGGCGGGATCGTCGCCGGCCTGTTGGCGCAGAAGATGCCGGCCTTCGAGGCGGCCTGTGCCGCCGTCTGGCTGCATGGGCGCGCTGGCGAGCGGCTCGGCCTCGGCCTCATCGCCGACGATCTGCCGGAAGCGCTCCCGGGCGTGCTGGCGGCTCTCGACGAGCGAGCTGCGGCCACATGAAAAAGGCCCGCCCCCGAAGGGGCGAGCCTGTGACGACGATCCTGGCGAGCAGGATTTAGCGAGCGGCGTAGGTCACGGCCGGAGCGGAGGTCAGCTGCTCCTTGGTCATCGTGATCTTGCCATGGTCCGGATACATCTCCGGGCCCTTCTTGGCCGGCGGTGCGGTCATCGCGGTATTGCCCCCGGCACTGCTGCCGCCCGCTCCGGTGCCGCCGGCCGGAGCCGGGGCCGGCGTGACCATCGGCTCCTCGCTCCACTGCACCTGGTCGAACGGGATCGCGACATCCTTCGCGCCGATGCCGAGGAAGCCGCCGACGCCGACGGTGACCAGCTCGATCTTGCCGGTCTTGTCGAACACCACCTCGGTGACGTCGCCGACCTTCTTGTTGTCGGGGCCGTAGATGTCGACGCCCATCAGCTTCGAAGCCCGCCACTTGCCCTGGCCGGCGAGATTGTTCTCCGGAGCCTTGGCGGTCTCCTTGGCCGGGGCAGGTGCGGCCGGCGCGCTCGTCGCCGGTGCGGTCGGCTGCGGGCTCGGCGGCTGGTTCGAGGGCGAACTGGTCTGTGCAATGGCCGCGGCGGCAAGCATGACGCCGCCGATAGCCGTCAATGCAACGTGACGCTTGTACATCGGTATCCTCCTGTCGTTTCCGCGCTTGCGGAATGACCAATCAACGCAAGACCGACATTTTGGTTCGCGGATGGGCTGCCATGCGCCTGTCGTCTGACGGAAGCAGAAGCGCGCGAGGGCGGCGGCTTAGCGCTTCGGTAAGGCTTGCGCGCTTTGCTGACGGTCGAGCGATGATGGACGGAGCCTGACAGGATGAGCAGGAAACTCACGCTTCTCGGCCTTGCCGCACTCGGCATGATCGCGATGTCGGCGCCCGCTGCGGCCTTCTGGGAGCGCTCGCAATGGCGCTCCTGCTCGGAAGGGACGACGGCAGCCGACTACCAGCGCTGGCGTTGCTGGGAGCTCGACGGTTACGCGGGGGCGATCGCGCCAGGCTATGGCCCGGAGGGGCCCATGCTGCAGCACAGGCGCACGCCGCGCCGCGGCGGCGCGGTAAGTCGCCTGGGCTGAGCCGCAAGCAAGAAGATTCGGTCTGGTCTGGCGCCTTTGCCTACCAAGCCACGCAGCGGCGCACGCCGTGCACGACCCCGTAGCGTCGGCATGCGACGCCATGCGAGCGCGGTGCGACACCACGCCTGGCGACGACGGCGCCATTCGGCCCGGCGCACCCTGCACGGTAGACACCCTTGGCGCAGACGACGGCGGAGGCGGTGGAAGGGATCGCGAAGCTGGAGAGGGCATAGAGCAGGGCCGCGGCGAGCAGGCCAGGCAGGCTGAAAATGGTTCCGCGCATGACGAATTCCCCCAACGTCAAGTGGTGCTGGAAGCAGCCTCAGCCAGCCTTGACGGATATCTTCCGTCAAGTCCCGTGGGGGCGTTCGAGATCGATTCTTTAAAAAACCGCCGTGATTTGAGGGCTGCGACGCCGAGGGCCGAGCCGACCGCCGAAGCGGCCATCGCAAATATGGGGGCAGGGCTTGCTGCCCCAATTGCGCCTGTTCATGAAACACAGGCGGCCGAATTGATTATAAGTGGTTGATAAGATTAAATCTTGGTGGTGAGCGGGGAGGGGATCGAACCCTCGACCACATGATTAAAAGTCACGTGCTCTACCACTGAGCTACCCGCCCTCACTGGGGCGCTCACATAGGCAGGTGGCGCGCGCCGGTCAACATTGTTCCGATCGCCGCATCGTGGCAGAAGCCGCGCGGATGGTGAACGAACGCAGGACGGAAGCGGATTCGACCGGTGCGCAGCAGGGCTGGCGCGGCTGGAGCAAGGCGTTCGCGCTGGCGGCGCTGACGCTGGCCGCCTTGCTCTTCGGCTTCATCGTCGTGCTCGATCCTTACGGCGCTCGCGTGCAGGCTGGCCAGCCGGCGCGGCCGCTAATGGATCTCAACCAGCGCTTCATGTACCCGCAGATCGTCAAGTCGGACGCCTTCGATTCGGCGGTCTTCGGAACCTCGACGCTGCGCCTGCTCGATCCCGCCATTCTGTCGGCGGGGTTCTCCACCCGCTTCGTCAATCTCGGTATGAACGCCGCGACGCCCTGGGAGCAGTCCCAGATCGCCGGCCTGTTCGCACGCAAGGTCACGGCGCCGAATGTCGTGATCTGGGGCATCGACCAGACCTGGTGCGAATCCGATGCGACCAGCGAAGCGCGCCGGTTGACGCCGCGGCCCTTCCCGCCCTGGCTCTACGACGACAGCGCCTGGAACGACTGGCCGAAACAGCTCAACTTCACCACGCTCGAGATCGCTTTGCGCCTCGCTGCCCATCGGCTCGGCTTGCAAAAGCAGCGCCTGCGCGGCGACGGCTATGAGGTCTTCACCCCGCCCGAAGGCACCTACGACCTCGCCCGTGCCCGGTTTCATCTCTACCGCAACCATGGCGGGCACGCGCCCGATCTGACGCCGCAGGTGCCGCCGGCCAGCGTCACCGCTGCCGAGCGCGCGGGCTGGCAGTTTCCGGCGCTCGCCTGGCTGGAGGGCGGTCTGGCCGCCTTTCCGGCAACGACACGTCGTATCATCGTGCTGCCCCCGGTTCATGCCGGCGCCATGCCGCGCGAAGGCAGTGTCGCCTGGCAGCGCTTCCAGGCGTGCAAGGTCGAGATCGCGGCGATCGCGATGCGTCAAAAGGCTGTCGTCGCCGACTATGCGCACCCTTCGGTGCTCACGCGCGAGGATTCGAACTACTGGGATCCGGCGCATTACCGGCTGCCGATTGCGCGCCGGATCGAAGCCGATCTGATTGCGCTGGGGCGGGACGGGCAGGCTCCGGCCGACCCGGCCTTGACCGTCCTCGGCAAGCTTCGTTAACGGCGCATCAACCAAGCGACTCTACCGTGTCGCCATGGTCATCCGCCGCGGCCTCCGCTCCGTCCTCGTCACGCTCGCGCTCTACCTCGTGTCGAGCGCCGTGGTCGGCTATTTCCTGTTCCACGCGCAGCACGGCGCGCGCGGGCTCGAGACCTCGGCTGGCTTGCGCGAGAAGCTCGGTGAGATGGAGGCGGAACTCGCCGCGCTCGGCGCCGAGCGCCAGGATTGGGAAAAGCGCCTGAACCTGATGCGCGACGAAGCCGTCGATCGCGATCTGCTCGAGGAACGGGCGCGCGCCACGCTCGGCCGCGTCCACCGCAACGACGTCGTCGTCATGGGGCGCTGAGGCCGTTCCGGCCCGCTGGATTTCATAGCCAATAATCGGATTGCAGCCTGAGCAAGCGCAATCCCTGTTTGGGTCGCGTCGCCTCGCCTGAACCGGCGCTGAGCCGGCTTTCCCAACGTAAATGGTCGCAAAAAGATCGATTAACCGACAATCAGTTAAACTGGATTATTTCAGCAATCCCATATGCTTAGCATATGTTGCAGTGCGAGATACCCGTCTCGCCAAGGCTTTTGGCTTCCTCTACAACCAAAGCAGTAGAGCTCTGGGAGGACCGTTCATGGCCATTGCCGCACGGAAGACGAAAGCAGGGGCGCCCGCCAAGGCGGCCGGAAAGGCGCCGGCGAAGAGCGCTCCGAAAGGTGCGACCAAGGCGCTTTCGAACGTTCCGACCTTCAACAAGGACGAAGAGCTTCACGCCTATCGGGAGATGCTGCTGATCCGCCGCTTCGAGGAGAAGGCCGGCCAGATGTACGGCATGGGCCTGATCGGCGGCTTCTGCCATCTCTATATCGGTCAGGAAGCCGTGGTCATCGGCATGCAGATGGCCTCGAAGGATGGTGACCAGGTCATCACCGGCTATCGCGACCATGGCCATATGCTGGCTTGCGGCATGGAATCGCGCGGCGTGATGGCCGAGCTCACCGGCCGGCGCGGCGGTTACTCGCACGGCAAGGGCGGCTCGATGCACATGTTCAGCCGCGAGAAGAATTTCTATGGCGGCCATGGCATCGTCGGCGCGCAGGTCGCCCTCGGGGCCGGCCTCGGCTTCGCCAACTGGTATCGCCAGGACGGGCGCGTATCGATGGCCTATTTCGGCGACGGCGCCGCCAATCAGGGCCAGGTCTACGAGGCCTTCAACATGGCCGAGCTCTGGAAGCTGCCGGTCGTGTTCGTGATCGAGAACAACCGCTACGCCATGGGCACCTCGGTCAACCGCGCCTCGGCCCAGACCGATTTCTCCAAGCGCGGCGTCTCCTTCGGCATCCCGGGCGAGCAGGTCGACGGCATGGACGTCCGCGCCGTGCGTGAGGCCGCCAACCGCGCCATTGAGCACGCCCGCTCCGGCAAGGGGCCCTACATCCTGGAAATGCAGACCTACCGCTACCGCGGCCACTCCATGTCCGACCCGGCGAAGTACCGCTCGAAGGACGAGGTCCAGCGCATGCGCGAGGAGCACGATCCGATCGAGCAGGTCCGCGCCCGCCTGACCCGCGAGCACAAGGTCGGCGAGGACGAGCTCAAGGCGATCGACGCCAAGGTCCGCGAGATCGTCAACGACGCCGCCGAGTTCGCGACGCACGATCCCGAGCCGGACGCTTCCGAGCTCTATACCGACATCCTGCTGGAGCCGGCGCAGGCCTGACGCGCCGCGCCCGATCCTCCCCGCCCATTTCAGCCCTCGCGGCTAATCCAGAACTCCGGGTGCGTAAATGCCGATCGACATTCTGATGCCCGCCCTGTCGCCGACCATGGAACAGGGCAAGCTCGCCAAATGGCTGAAAGCCGAGGGCGACAAGATCAAGGCCGGCGACATCATCGCCGAGATCGAGACCGACAAGGCGACCATGGAGGTCGAAGCGGTCGACGAAGGCGTCCTCGCCAAGATCCTGATCGCCGACGGCACCGAGAACGTCGCGGTCAACACGCTGATCGGCGTGATCGCCGCCGATGGCGAGGATGTATCCGCCGCCGCGAGTGGCGCTGCCAAGGCGGCTCCCGCTCCGCAGGCTGCCGAGGCTCCCGCACCGGCCGCGCCGGCTGAAGCGCCCGCTGCCCCGGCTCCCGCCGCGGCGAGCGTGCCGGCCCAGGCGAAATCCTACGACGCCTCCTCCGAGTTCCCGGCCGGCGCCGAGGTCGTCTCGATGACGGTGCGCGAGGCGTTGCGCGACGCCATGGCCGAGGAGATGCGGCGAGACGCCGACGTCTTCGTCATGGGCGAGGAGGTCGCCGAGTACCAGGGCGCCTACAAGGTCACGCAGGGGCTGCTGCAGGAATTCGGCGCGCGTCGCGTGATCGACACCCCGATCACCGAGCACGGCTTCGCCGGCATCGGCGTCGGCGCGGCGCTGACCGGCCTCAAGCCGATCGTCGAGTTCATGACCTTCAACTTCGCCATGCAGGCGATCGACCACATCATCAACTCGGCCGCCAAGACGCTCTACATGTCCGGCGGCCAGATGGGTTGCCCGATCGTCTTCCGCGGCCCGAACGGCGCCGCCGCCCGCGTCGGCGCCCAGCACAGCCACGACTACGCCGCCTGGTACTCCAACGTGCCGGGCCTCAAGGTGGTGATGCCCTACAGCGCCTCCGACGCGAAGGGGCTGCTCAAGAGCGCGATCCGCGATCCCAACCCGGTGATCTTCCTCGAGAACGAAATCCTCTACGGCCGCTCCTTCGATGTGCCGAAGGGCGACGACTTCACGATCCCGATCGGCAAGGCCAAGGTGGTTCGCTCCGGCAGCGACGTCACCATCGTCTCCTTCGGCATCGGCATGACCTATGCGCTCGGTGCGGCCGAAGCGCTGGCCAAGGAGGGCATCGAGGCCGAGGTCATCGACCTGCGCACCATCCGGCCGATGGACATCGAGACGGTCATCGCCTCCGTGCAGAAGACCAATCGCTGCGTCGCGGTCGAGGAAGGCTTCCCGCAGTCCGGCGTCACCGCCGAGATCGGCATGAAGATCATGGAAGCGGCCTTCGACTATCTCGATGCGCCCGTGACGCGCGTCACCGGCAAGGACGTGCCGATGCCCTACGCCGCCAATCTCGAAAAGCTGGCGTTGCCGAACATCGGCGAGGTCGTCGCGGCGGCCAAGGCCGTCTGCTACCGCTGAACGGAGCAGCCGCGTGACTTTCAAGGCCGCACTATGGCTTCCGGTGCTCGCTGTCGGTTTGAGCGCCTGCGTATCAGCCGGCGATCAACGATACCGCCAATTGTCGCCGCAGGAGCGAACGGAGCATAGCAAACGAGTCGAAATCTCGCCTGCGGGCTTGTCGACCGTCGACTTCAAAGAGCTTGGTGAAACAGCGAGGCACAAGACGCTCGCCGCCTTCATCAAGAAGGCCTGGAACGAGAGCTGCGAGATCGCGAGCCACACTGTGCTTACATATTCACCGAACGGGTCAAGCCTGTGGCGCGTCAAGTGCCGCAACTCGTCCCTTCAATACGACTACGTCGTCTCGATACCAGAGCGCGCCAACAATCCCGCGAGGGTCCTCCAGTGCTATTCGACAGGCATCCGGGGGATCGAGTGTAACGCCCTAGGCCGACCAACCAGCGCAGGTGAGTAGCCATGCCCGTGAACATCCTGATGCCCGCGCTCTCGCCGACGATGGAGAAGGGCAATCTCGCCAAATGGCTGAAGAAAGAAGGCGACACGATCAAGTCCGGCGACATCATCGCCGAGATCGAGACCGACAAGGCGACGATGGAAGTCGAGGCGGTCGACGAGGGCATCCTCGCCAAGATCGTCGTGCCTGAAGGCACCGCCGATGTCGCCGTCAACGAGGTGATCGGCGTGATCGCCGGCGAGGGTGAGGACGCCAAGAGCGTCTCCGCGCCGATCGCCGCGCCGGCCAAGAGCGCGCCAGCTCCGAAGGCGGACGGCAAAGCGGGTGAACCGGCTCCGGCTGCTCCTGCCCCGGCTCCGGCCGCTGCACCGGCGCCTACTGCACAGGCCGCAGCGCCCGTGTCCGGCAACCGTCCCTTCGCCTCGCCACTGGCGCGCCGCCTCGCCAAGGAGGCCGGCATCGACCTTGGCAAGGTTCAGGGCTCGGGCCCGCATGGCCGCATCGTCGAGAAGGACATCGAGGCCGCCAAGCAGGGCGGGGCGGCCAAGGCTGCGCCGGCTAGCGCTCCTGCCGCACCGAAGCCCGCCGCCGCGCCGCTCGCGACCGGCCCCTCGGACGAGCAGACCAAGAAGCTGTTCGCGCCGGGCTCCTATGAGGAGATCCCGCATGACGGTATGCGCAAGACCATTGCGCGCCGCCTGACCGAAGCCAAGCAGACCATCCCGCACTTCTACGTCACGCTCGACTGCGAACTCGACGCGCTGCTCAAGCTGCGCGCCGAGCTCAATGCCGCAGCGCCCGAGAAGGACGGCAAGCCGGCCTACAAGCTCTCGGTCAACGACATGGTGATCAAGGCGCTCGCTTTGGCGCTCAAGGCCGTTCCCGACGCCAACGTCTCCTGGACCGACGCCGCGATGCTGAAGCACAAGAATGCTGATGTCGGCGTCGCCGTCTCGATCCCGGGCGGGCTGATCACCCCGATCATCCGCGACGCCTGCCACAAGACGCTGTCGCAGATCTCCAATGAGATGAAAGACATGGCGGCGCGGGCGAAAGCGCGCAAGCTGAAGCCCGAGGAGTATCAGGGCGGCACGACCGCGGTTTCGAATCTCGGCATGTTCGGCGTCAAGGACTTCGCCGCGGTGGTGAACCCGCCGCATGCGACGATCCTGGCCGTCGGCGCCGGCGAGCAGCGCGTCATCGTCAAGGGCGGCCAGCCGGCCGTCGCGACGGTGATGTCGGTGACGCTCTCGACCGACCACCGCGCCGTCGATGGTGCGCTCGGCGCCGAGCTGCTCCAGGCCTTCAAGGGTTATATCGAGAAGCCGATGGCGATGCTGGTGTGAGGGTGCAAGGAACCCGATGGCCGATGAGCGCAATCACCGGAACGACGGCAGGCGTCTTGCCGCCGTGTCCGTGGTGATCGCGCTCTTGTCGCTCGGTGCCTCGTTGCTGCAGAACCTGAACTATGCGCGTGGCATTGATAGTGTTCAGCGCAACGTCCTGCGGACGGAAAGCCTTCGGACGTGCAAGGAGATGATCGACATCTTCTTTCGCTTCAGGCTGAAGGCGGAGACTGCCAATATGGCTGGCCCGAGCCCAATGGCGTCGGTCGAGCTGAAAGGACTTGCCTACCAATTCGGAGCACTGGGCACGTTTCTCGCGAATTTCCGCGCCGATCTGGCACGCGAGCGCTATACGGCGCTGACGTGGCAGCTCAACCGGATCGCCGAGGAAGCGGCGAAACTGCCGCCGCCCGAATTCGCCAAACTATTCGACGAGGCCGACAAGCAGTTCGGTACGATCAACGAAGATTGCGTCAAAGCCGCTACCGGCCATCTCCTCTGACTGGCGCCCGAAGGGAGAATTCGATGCAAGACGCTATCATCCTCGGCGGTTCCAATCTGAACGAAGGCGTTGCTGGGTCCGGTGTGCGTGCGGGCGCTCTGCAGGCTCGAAGGGGCGGCATGGGCAAACTATTCGTGGATTTTGCTGCGAGGGCACGATGACCCGCCAGGCCCGCATCCTCGCCTTCGGCGATTCCCTGACTTGGGGCCGGATCGCCAACCGGCCGGAGCGGCATGGCGACGATGTGCGCTGGCCGCGCGTGCTGGAGAAGGCGCTCGGCGGCTATGCCACCGTGATCGAGGAGGGGCTCAACGGACGGCGGATCGCGCTCGAGGACCCTTTGCGGCCCTATCGCTCCGGCATCTCGTTGCTGCCGCTGTTCATCGAGTGCCATGCGCCGCTCGATCTCGTCATCCTGATGCTCGGCACCAATGACTGCCAGCGCCAGCACTCGCTCGCCCCCTACGACGTCGCCCGCTCGATGCGGATGCTGGCGCAGGTGGCGCAGCGCCCGCCGGTCGAGCCCAGCATGCCGGTGCCGGAGGTGCTGATCGTCTCGCCGCCGGTGGTCCGCATGCCCGACGATCCCGAGCACGAGGCCAACCTCTTCATGGAAGGCGCGCCCGAGAAGATGGCGCTGCTGGCGACCTATTACCGCCGCATCGCCGACGAGATAGGCGTCAGCTTCTTCGACGCGGCCGCGGTCGCGACCGTGACCGGCGAGGACGGCATTCATCTCGACGCCGAGAACACCCGCGCGATCGGACTGGCGCTGGCGCCCGTGGTCGACGGCCTGCTCGGCTTGCCGCTGCCGGCGCGTGGGCCGGCGCTGCGGATCGCCGGGCCGTAGACGAGATTTCACCGGGGCTTGCCCCGCAACAGCAACGCCTCCCGCAATGGGAGGAGAGAGCCGAGGCATTTCCCATGGCTGACTACGACATCATCATCATCGGCTCCGGCCCCGGCGGCTATGTCGCGGCGATCCGCGCGGCGCAGCTCGGCTTCAAGACCGCGATCGTCGAGCGCGAGCATCTCGCCGGCATCTGCTCGAACTGGGGCTGCATCCCGACCAAGGCGCTGCTGCGCTCGGCCGAGATCCTGCATTACGGCCAGCACGCCAAGGATTACGGACTGACGCTGGAAGGCTCGTTCAAGGCCGATCTGGAAGCGGTGGTGAAGCGCTCGCGCGGCATCGCGGTCCGGATGAACAACGGCGTCCAGTTCCTGATGAAGAAGAACAAGGTCGACGTGATCTGGGGCGAGGCCAAGCTCACCAAGGCCAACACCATCGTGGTCGCTCCGACCAAGAAGCCGGCGATGCAGCCGCAGGGCCCGATCCCGAAGGGCGCCAAGGGCGAGGGCACCTACACCGCCGACCATATCATCGTCGCGACCGGCGCCCGCCCGCGCGCCCTGCCGGGACTGGAGCCGGACGGCAAGCTGATCTGGACCTATTTCGAGGCGCTGGTGCCGCCAACCATGCCAAAATCGCTGGTGGTGATGGGCTCCGGCGCGATCGGCATCGAGTTCGCCTCGTTCTATCGCACGCTCGGGGCCGAGGTGACGGTGGTCGAGATCATGCCGCAGGTGGTGCCGGTCGAGGACGCCGAGATCGGCGCCTTCGCCCGCAAGGCCTTCGAGAAGCAGGGCATGAAGATACTGACCTCGACCAAGGTCACCAAGGTCGAGAAGGGGGCGAACTCAGTCACCGCCCATGTCGAGGACGAGAAAGGCAACAAGCAGACGATCACCGCCGAGCGGATGATCTCGGCTGTCGGCGTCGTCGCCAATGTCGAGAATCTCGGCCTGGAAGCGCTCGGCGTGAAGCTCGATCGCGGCGTGATCGCGATCGACGGGCTCTGCCGCACCAATGTGAAGGGCATCTATGCGATCGGCGATGTCGCCGGCCCGCCGATGCTCGCGCACAAGGCCGAGCACGAGGCGGTGATCTGCGTCGAGGCGATCAAGGGCCTGCATCCGCATCCGATGGACAAGAACATGATTCCGGGCTGCACCTATTGCCACCCGCAGATCGCCAGCGTCGGCCTGACCGAGGCCAAGGCCAAGGAGGCTGGCCACCAGCTCAAGGTCGGCCGCTTCAACTTCGTCGCCAACGGCAAGGCGGTGGCGCTCGGCGAAGACAATGGCATGGTCAAGACGGTCTTCGACGCCAAGACCGGCAAGCTGCTCGGCGCCCACATGGTCGGTGCCGAAGTGACAGAGCTGATCCAGGGCTTCGTGGTCGCGATGAACCTCGAGACCACCGAGGAAGAGCTGATGCACACCATCTTCCCGCATCCGACCCTGTCGGAGACGATGAAGGAGGCCGTGCTCGACGCCTATGGCAAGGTGCTGAACGCGTGAGCCGGGGCCTGCGCGTTCATCCGCGCTTCAGCTCAAGGTTGCGATGACCTAGCGGCATAGCAAGGAGATCGTCCATGGATCTACGTGCAATTCTCGTCGCCATCGCCATCGGCGCCGTCGCCGGCTGGCTCGCCAGCCTCGTCATGGGTGGCGGCGGGCTGATCCGCTACATCATCACCGGCCTGATCGGCGCCTTCGTCGGCAGCTTCCTGCTCTCGGCGCTCGGCGTCAGCCTAGGCATCGGCAACCCGCTGATCTCGCAGATCGTCACGGCGACGATCGGCGCGATCGTCGTGGTGCTGCTGGCACGGCTGATTGCGTAAGCCGTCGCCGCGCTGGAAATCCGTGACGCCAATGGGCATATCGCGCCCATGAGCCCGAAAGCACGAAAGCCCCGCGGGCCCGCCCGCGTCATCGCCGACGACAAGGTCGAGATCCTGCCGCCGGGGCGCGGGCTGGTCCTGGATTGGCGTGTTCTGGCGCCGACCGTCCTGCTCGGCACCGTGACGGGTTTCGTCGCCAGCCTCGTCGTCGGAGGCGGCGGCCTGCTGCGTCACGCGGTGGTCGGCATTCTCGGCATGCTGGTCGGGCAGGGGCTGGTGCGCCTGACCGGCTGGCGGGTCCGGACGGGGCACGCCCTGCTCGACGAGGCCGCAATGGCGGTGCTCGGCGCGATCCTGGTCGTGCTGCTGGCGCGGTTCATCGCGTGATAAGGTGTTCTGACGAATAGAGACGGCTGGCGAAAGGACCACGATCCATGGATAGCCCCATCTATGCCGCACTCGGCACGCCGGGCTACGGCTTCTTCATGACGCTGTTGATCGGCATGCTGGCAGGCTGGATCGCGGAGAGGCTGACCTCCTCGGACCACGGTCTCTTCACCAACATGCTGGTCGGTGTTGCCGGCTCCTTCGTCGGCAGCCAGCTGGCGCAACTCGTCGATATCCCGATCTTCGGTTTCTTCCGCACCTTGGTCGCGGCCGTGATCGGAGCAGTCGTGGTGATCACGATCTGGAACGCGA
>Ga0102589_1001281_pt1 | contig 35936 bp, 36 predicted proteins | sample AraplaMF_Col_mLB_FD_76858 | JGI IMG/M metagenome (GOLD analysis project Ga0102589, IMG submission 76858) | Arabidopsis root microbial communities from the University of North Carolina, USA - plate scrape MF_Col_mLB | ecosystem: Host-associated > Plants > Roots > Endosphere | place: USA...
TCGAACAGCGGCTCGCGCGGGATGCGGTTGTCGATCACGTTGACCACGCCGCCCACGGCGCTGCCGCCGTAAAGCAAGGCGCCGGGGCCGCGCAGCACCTCGACGCGCTCGATGCTGATCGGGTCGCTGGTGACCGCATGGTCGTAGCTCAGGCTGGAGGCATCCAGCGTCGCGCCGCCGTTGCCCAGGATGCGGATGCGGTCGCCGTCCAGGCCGCGAATGATGGGCCGGCTGGCGTTGGGCCCGAAGTAGGTGCTGCTCACGCCGGGCACGCCGTCCAGGGTTTCGCCCAGCGTGGTTTTGCTGCGCAGCAGCAGCCCGGTGCCCGAGTACTGCGCGGCCGGCGCGATCAGGTCTGTGGCGCCCAGCGGATTGCCGGTGACAGTGACTTCCTTGAGGCTGGGGGCAGCTGCTGCTGCGGGGGTAGTGGCTTGGGCACTCGCCAGGCCGCAAGAAAGCGTTGCCGCGGCGCAGAGCGCGCGGCTGATAAAAGGTGGTTTCATGGTGACTCGCTGAATCGGGAAAAATCAAAAAGGCATAGCTGCGCCCAGCCGGGCAGCCGGCGCGAAGCAAACGGGGGAGATTCAGCGAGTGGAAGGCGGGCCGCGCGCGTCGAACAGCGCCGCCCAGCGGGCGAGCGCTTCGCCGCGGGAGATATCAAAAACTGCGTTGGAGAGCACCAGCGGAAGGCTCAGCATGGGCAGCGCAGGCGCCGCATGGCCGTGGCTGGCCTGGTCGAACAGGCGGCAGTCCGAATCGCCGTCATGCGAGGCAAACAGCGAGGCCAGCCATCCACCACCCTTCTCCTCTTCTTCGACGTGCGCAAGAGCGGAGTGTTCCTGGTGACGGCCGTCTTGATGCACATGCGAACGGGAATGAATGTGCGCCTGCGGGCCGTGCACCACGCCGTGCATCAGCCCCAGCAGTTGCGCGAGTAAAAGCGAGGCCGCCAGCAGCCAGACCAGAGCCTCAGCGGAACCTGAATTCCGGCGTTTATTTGACGCTGGTGGCATCCGTGATGCGGTAGTAAAGGCCGTAGGCGTCGTCGTTCAAGACCAGGAAACGCCCTTCCACCACCACCGGCTCCATGCTGTACTTCACCGGCGTCTTGGTTTTGACCTCGACCATGCTCTCGGGCCCGCCCGGCAGGCAAAAAGCGCAGGTCAGCGGCACCGAGGACAGCAGGAAATGTTTTTGTTTTTCGCCCGGGTCCAGCGGCATCATGAAACCCTGGATGCGCTGGGTTTTCTGGTTCAGCGCCATCTGGTCCAGGGTGAAGACCGGCAGGATGCGGTTTTTCTCGTTCTTGGTTTTCACCGCCGTCAGCACCGACCATGGCACCACGTCGCCGCGGGCCGAGAGCGGCGGGAACGGGCTGTTGGCGCCATGCACGCCCGGCCCCTGGCCCACCGGCAGGTCAAAGCCCGGCGCGGGCGCGGGCGCGGCCGGCTTGGCTCCGCCCGCCACCGGCGAAGACAGGGTCTGCGCCTGCAGGCTTGCGACGGTGAAGGACAGGCTGCAGGCCAACGCGAAGGCGCGGCCCAGGCAATTGCGAAGAATGGGGTTCATGCGGGCTCCTGGAGACAGGCACGGTTCCAGAGCGGCTGATTCGCCGCTCAGTGGACGTGCTTCATGCCGCAGTATTTCCCGACAGCCAGCCCTTTGCAAGCGGCTTGCAGTTCTTTTTCGCAAACCTCGTCTTTTTTGCCGGATTCCAGGCACTTGGCCGCGCCTTCGTGGGCGGCGGCCATGGCGCGGTGGCGCTGGATATCTTCCTTGGTTTCCTTGCTGTCCTTGTCGTTGTGCTGCGCATGGGCCACCGAGAAGCTCACGCTGAGCGCCACCGCGGCAACGGCGGCCAGCACGGGCGACACGGAAAGGAAAGTCTTGACGGAACGAAGGCTTGTCATAAAAAAATTACCTTGATTGGAGAAGTTCAAACACATTGACCCGGTAGGCCTCCCAGGCGGGCAGCAGCGCGGATGCCAGCGCCACGCCCAGGGCCAGTACCGGCACACTCACCAGCTCGACCGGCCACGCTATCGCGCCGACCAACACGGATTTTTCAAGCTGCAGCGCCCAGCCCAGCAGCGCCGTCAGGCCCTGGCCCGCCAGCACGCCCAGCACCGTGGCCAGCAAGGCCAGCCACAAGGCTTCGCACAGCAGCAGGCCCGCCACCTTGCCCGGCGGCGCGCCCAGCATCCGCAGCAGCGCCAGGTCGGCCCGGCGCTCGCGCACCGCACCCCAGAGCGCGATGAACACGCTCAGGCCCGCCGTAAGCAGCAGCACGCCGGCCAGCGCGCGCAGCACGTCGGTGCCCACGCCCACCATGCTGAGCAGGCGCGTGATCTCCAACGCCGGCGCGGCGGCCTGCATTTCGGTGCTGCTGTTGATATAGCGCGGGAAGGTCACCGCCGCCAGAGGCGTTTTGTACTGGATCAGCGCCAGCGTGATTTCGCGGTCTTCCTCCAGCACCTTGCGGTCGTCGTCGTCCAGCGCGGTGTCGGTCTCATGCACCTGCCAGACCGACTCGGTGGCCGTCAGCACCAGGCGATCGAGCACCGTGCGGCTGGGCGCCAGCACGCCGGACACCACATAGGGGCTGAGCTTGTGTTCCTCACCCCCGCCGCCCAGGCCGTGCGTGCCGGTGAAGCTGTCGCCCACTTTCAGGCCGGTCTGCCGCGCCACCTGCGCGCCTATCACCGCCTGCATGGGCTTGGCCCACAGCGTGCCCTGGGCCAGTTGCGCCTCGTAGTGGCTGATGTAGTCGGGCGTGGTGCCCACAATGCGAAAGCCGCGAAAGCTGTCGCCCAGGCTGATGGGAATGATCTTGGCGACCTGCGGATGCTTTTCGAGCTCCTTTACCGCGGCCAGCGGCACATTGCCGGTCGGCACGTCGAGGTGGAACACGCCCGAGAGGATCAGCTGCATGGGGCTGCCCTTGGCGCCCACCACCACGTCGATGCCGGCCAGGTCGCGGTCAAAAGCCTGGTTGATCTGGTGGCCCACCAGCAGCAAAAAGGTGATGGACGCCAGCCCCAGCGTGAGCAGCAGCAGGTTGAGCGCCGCGGCCAGCGGACGCGACCACAGGTATCGCCAGGCGAATGCAATCGTCTTCATGGCTGGCGGCGTCCGAGCTGCAAGGCCTTGAGGCCTTTTTCGTCTTTGAAAAATTCGGCCACGCGGGCATCGTGCGTGGCAATCACCAGCGTCGCGCCCTGCCGCTGCGCCGTGGCCCGCAGCAAGTCCAGCGACGCCGCGGCGGCCTCGTCGTCCAGGCTGGCCGTGGGCTCGTCGGCGAGGATGACGCGCGGCTTGAGCAGCACCGCACGCGCCAGCGCCACACGCTGCGCCTGGCCGCCCGACAGCTGTGCCGGCTTGCGCTGCGCCAGCGCCTGCACATCCAGCGCGGCCAGCGCTTCGGCGATGCGGGCCTCGTCGGCCGGCCGGCCTGCGGCCCACTGCGCCATGGCCAGGTTGCCGTGCACGGTGAGCGCGGCGCTCAAATGCAGTTTTTGCGGTAGAAAACCTATGGTGGCGGCACGCCAGGCATCGCCCGCGACCTTGCCCAGCGCCTTCATGGCCTGCCCCGCTACCGTGATCTCGCCGTCAGCGGGCGCCAGCAAACCGGCGGCCAGCGCCAGCCAGGTCGACTTGCCCGAACCCGACGCACCGCGCAGCAGCAGCACGCCGCCCTGGGCCACGTCCACGTCCTCGAAACGAAGCTCGGGGCCCTTGGGATAGCGGTACGAGAGTTGGCGCGTGCCGATCATGAGGCGGCCACACCCGATGCGGAGGTGGCGCAGTCGGCGCACACGCCGCGCACCGCGAAGTCCATGCTCATGCCTTGGTAGCCCAGGGCTTTCAAAGCTTCCAGCGCGGTCTGTGCGGCACGCTCCAGGTCCTTGGCGCTGGCCTTGAGCGCGCCCGAAGAGGTGCCGGCCAGCGCTCCCGCCAGCGGGCTGTCGCGGTGGCAGCTCTGGCATTCAAAGTGCGGGATCGCATGCACGCTGCTGGGCATGGCCTGGTAGCGCCGCACACGTTTGGCATCGACCCGGCACAGCAACAACCCCACCTGCGTGAGCCGGTCTATCAGGCGGTACAAGGTGACGCGATCCAGGGCCTCCTCGGCATCGCCGGCCAGCGCCGCCTGCAGCTGCGCATGGGTGTAGCTGGTATCGGGGTGCGCCAGCAGCCAGCCCAGCACCAGGCGCGCCGCCGCGGTGCGGCGCAGGCCGTGGGCGGAAAGCAGGGTGTCTATGGGGTCGGCCGGACGGTCAGTCATGGGGAAAGGAGGCTGGGGCGCAGTTTTTGAAGTGTTGCGGCTTTTTGGCTAACGCAATCGAGTTGCATTATTACCGCAATTGCCCCCCGTTTCCGCTCCGGCTTTGTAAAGCTGCCGAATTTCGGACTTCAGTCCTGGTAGGGCTCGTGGCTTCTGGGCGCCAGGGGCAGTTGCTCGTCCAGCGACTGGCGGTAGCGCAGGCAGCCCTGCAAAAACTGCGGCCAGTCGGGCACCACGGGCAGCGGATCCGACTTCTCCGGCAGCAGCGACCACAGCGCGGGATGGTGCCAGCACAGCTCGTGCCGTGTGCTGTCGCGATGCTCGCGAATGCCTTGGCGCAAGCGCTTCACTTCAGCGATCAGCTGTTCACGCGACAAGCTTTCAAGGTCCGCGTCCATGATGCCTCCGTAACATGACATGTTGAGGGTGAACGAACACCCTCATCATAGGCACCGCCGAAAGTGCCTGCATGCATGAAGCGTGTCAGCGGTAGATCAAACCCGACAGCTGCCATGCCAGGCGCCTGCGCACCTGCGGCAGACACGACAGCACCGACATCGCCAGGTTGCGCAGGGCACGCAGCCCGGGCCGGACCGTGGCCAGTCGCGTCAGGCGGTCAGCCAGGGCGACGATCTGGCGAGCCACGGGCCGGCGCTCCGCGGCGTAGGCATCGAGTGAGGTCTCACTGCCGGCCAATGCCTGCTCAAGTGCACCCGCGAGGCTTATTGCGTCGAGAATCCCCGCATTCATGCCCTGGCCTCCGGCCGGGCTGTGCACATGGGCAGCGTCGCCTGCCAGCAGGATACGTCCGGCGCGGTAGCTTTCGGCCACGCGATGATGCACGCGGAAACGGGAACCCCATACCACCTCCTGCACCAAGGCACGTTCACGCTGCGGCCCGCGCGCATCCAGAAGCCCCTGCACATAAGCGGCGTCGGGTTGCTCCGGGGCGTCGCTGACGGTCGCGACCACGCGATGCACACCGTCAGGCAGCGGGGCCAGCACCACCATGCCGGCAGGCGAGAAGTACAAGATCACCTCATCGATCGGAACGCCTCCGTCCAGGCGCACATCGGCCAGCACAAACGATTCACCGTAGCTGCCGCCGTTGAATGCGATGCCGGCGCTCTCGCGCACAGCGCTGTGCATGCCGTCGGCACCCACGACAAAGCGCGCACGCATGCGGCTGCCGTCGTCCAGCGTGGCCGTCGCACCTGACGCGTCTTGCACAAGCGCGGCCAATGTGCGCGGCCGCAGTACCCGCCCGCCCAGCTCCACCAGGCGCTGCAGCAACACGCTCTCGGTGACAGCCTGCGAGACCATCAACGTGTACGGGTACTGCGTGGGCAACTGGCTGAAACCAATCGGCACAAGTACCCGGTCACGATCGCGGATGGTGAATTGCCGAGCCTGTATACCGCGCGCGACCAGGCGCTGCGTGACGCCCAATGGTTCCAGCACTTCCAGCGTGCGGGCGTGCACGACCGCCGCGCGGGAGGTGTTGGCGCCTTCAGCCTGGCGGTCGATGACGCAAGTGCGCACGCCGCGTGCCAGCAGCGATGCCGCCAGCGTAAGGCCCGTGGGGCCGGCGCCAATGATCAGGACGTCGGTGTCGAAGCCCTTGGACGAGGCGGGGGAATTGAGATTGATCGAGGGAAAAGTCATGGTTTACTCCAAAAGTCAACAAGTGTTGGTCAACAACCGTTGGCAATCATAATTGGCACCCCAAAAAAAGTCAACAGGTGTTGGCCTATACTTGTTGACATGACTGAAACAGCCCCCATTCCCTCCCCTCCCCGCCGCTCCGACGCCACCAAGTCCGCCATCCTGGCAGCAGCGCGCGAACAATTCGCCGCCAGCGGGTACCAGGCGGCGACCATTCGCACCATTGCTACGGCGGCAGGGATCGACCCCGCCATGGTCATGCGCTATTTCGGCAACAAAGAGAAGTTGTTTGCGGCAGCAGCCGAGTTCGATTTGCGCCTGCCCGACCTGAGCGATATGCCGCGCAAAGACGTGGGCGCCGCGCTGGTGGAGCATTTCCTGAATCGCTGGGAAGACGACGAAACACTGATGGCCCTGCTGCGTACGGCCGTCACCAACGAGGCGGCTGCCGCGCGCCTGCAGGAAATCTTTGCCACGCAGATGGCCCCCTTGATTGCCAAGTTGTGCGGCGAGCCACGCGCGGCAGCCGCGGCACGCGCAGGGCTTATCGCCTCGCAGATCCTGGGGTTGGCCTTGTGCCGCTATGTGCTCAAGTTGCCACCGGTGGTGGGGCTCAAGCGCGCAGACATCGTGCGCCGTGTGGGCACTACCGTCCAGGCCTACCTGTACGACAACTGAGACAACAACGGATCCAGTTGACTGTGCGCATCGCCCCCCTGCGCAGCGGGGTTGTCCAGTCGTTGACGTTTCTCTTTGCTCGACTGACGCCTATTTTGAAGAACGCTTTTCGCCGGATTTTTGTGCCGCATCGCGCGATGCCTGACCACGATGGAGGCGAATGTATTCCGCGAACGGCGGCACGGGCCGGCGCTGCGCTATAACCTCATGTGAGCGCGGCATGCCCGGCGCTCCATCCATTCATCCCACGGTAACACCATGTCCCCCAAACACCCCACCCACCTGCGCGCCCACACCTACCACGGCCTGGCCCCCGGCCCGCGGCTGCTGGTCACCGGCGCGGTGCACGGCAACGAAACCTGCGGTACGCGCGCCATCACGCAACTGCTGGAAGAAATCGACGGCGGCGCGCTGGCCATAGAACGCGGCACCGTGACTTTTGTGCCGGTGACCAACCCGCTGGCCTACAGCCTCAAACAGCGCATGGGCGAGCGCAACCTCAACCGCAACATGGCGCCCAGCGCGATACCGCAGGATTTCGAGGACCGCATCGCCAACGTGCTGTGCCCGCTGCTGGACGCGCACGACGTGCTGCTGGACCTGCACTCCTTCCACACCGGCGGCGCGCCCTTTGTCATGATCGGACCGCAGAACAACCACGGTGCGCTCGAGCCCTTTTCCCATGCAGCCGAGGAAATGCAGCTGGCGCTGCACACCGGGCCGCACCGCATCGTCGAAGGCTGGCTCGAGACCTATGCGCGCGGCGTCAAGCGGCGCACGGCGGCGGCCGAAGCAGGCGGGGCCAGCCGTGCGCAAAGCCTGGTGACAGACCCGAACTACGGCGTGGGCACGACCGAGTACATGCGCTCGCGCGGCGGCTACGGTGTGACGCTGGAATGCGGCCAGCATGAAGACCCGCAGGCGGTGCAGGTAGCGCGTTATGCGATTTTGCAAACGCTGGGCTTGCTGGGTCTGATCGCGCAGCCCGCCGCGCCGGTGCCCATGGAACGCGAAATCCTGCGCCTGGTCGACGTGATGGACCGCGAACATGCAGGCGACAGCTTCACCCGCGAATGGCGCAGCTTTGACGCGGTGAAGGCCGGCGAGGCCATAGGCATGCGACACGGCGGCGAAGCCGTCACCGCGCCGGCCGACGGCTTTGTGGTGTTCCCTAACCCGCGTGGCGAAGTCGGCCAGGAGTGGTTTTATTTCGCGCAGCGGCGCCAGTGAGGGCCCCGGAGAAACCATATCCGCAGATTACGCAGATTTACACAGACTAAAGACAAATCATGATGTAAGTCGCTTGCCCGGAGTATGGCAACTGAATGAAGATCGGTTTCAGCCCTGACGACAAACTTTTCTGTTTTAAATCTGCGTAATCTGCGTAAATCTGCGGACAACCATCTGCGGATTCAGTCCTTCACCCGCGAAGCAAAAGTCTTGCGGAATTTCTCGACCTTGGGGCCGACCACAAAGGCGCAATAACCCTGGTTGGGGTTGTTCTCGAAATAGTCCTGGTGGTAAGCCTCTGCCGGCCAATAGTTCTGCACCGGCAGCACTTCGGTGACGATGGGCTTACCGAAAAGTTTGTCCTGGCTGGCCTGGCGTATGAAGTCGTCTATGACTTCCTTTTGCTCGGGCGTTGAGTAATAAATGCCGCTGCGGTACTGCGTGCCGGCATCGTTGCCCTGGCGGTTCAGGCTGGTCGGGTCGTGGATCACAAAGAAGATCTCGAGGATTTCCTTGAGCGTGATCTCCGCCGGGTCATACGTCAGCTTGACCACTTCGTTGCTGCCGGTACGGCCAGTGCAGACTTCCTCATAGCTGGGCCGCGCAGCCTGGCCGTTGCTGTAGCCGGACTCGACGTCGGTGACGCCGCGCACCTTGACGTAGACCGCTTCCGTGCACCAGAAGCAGCCGCCGCCCAGGGTGATGGTTTGAAGGGATGAGGACATGGCAATCTCCGCTGAAAACCGTTGGTCGTGAAATGAGCGGAAATCTTACGCCGCGGGCCGCGCGCATGCCGTGGCCGGCGCGCTTGCCCTTGCCCGGCAGGGGCTCAATCAATTGCGGCGGCGAGCGCCCTTGCTGCGGTGCATGGGGCCGACGGCGCGGCGCATCAGCCGCAGCAGCACCAGCGCCGTGACGGCACCGGCGACGGCCAGGCCCAGCGAGCCCATGCTGAACACCGTGTCGTTGGTCTTGCCGTGGCTCAGGATGGCGGCCACGAAGTCGCCGCCTATGTAGGCGCCGAACACGCCGACACCCAGGTTTTCGAGGATAAGGATTTTTTCGCGGGTGCCCGCGAGCAAGCAGGCGCCGCCGCCGAAGAGGGCACCCACCACACACCAGATATACGGGTTGATGCCGTTCTCCTGAAGACTATGAACTGCCCCATGGTGACAGCTTTAGGCCCGCGGTAGTGGACATACTTTTCGTAAGGTCTCTCGCCGGGGCCGGCTATTCAGCCCTTTGCCGCCGACACCATGGCGCGCACCGCCTTCACAAAAGCCGTCAGCGCCTGGTGGTCGCGCGCGGTCTTCCAGAGGCAGTGCGTGTCGTAAGGCGTGGTGGCCGCATCCAGCGGCACAAAGGCGGCGCCGGCCATGGCCGACTGCCGCAGCGCGGCCGGCACCAGGGCCACGCCCATGCCTTGCGACACCAGCGAGACCACGCTAAGCCAATGCCGCACTTCGTAGCGCATCTCAGGGTAAAAGCCGGCTTCGGTGCAGATCGCCAGGATGCGTTCGTGGTAATCGGGCGAGACCGCGCGCGATACCACCGCAAAGGGCTGGCCCTGCAAGGCCGAAAGCGACAGCGTGCGCTTGCGCGCCAGCGCATGGCCGGCCGGCAGGCAGCAGACAAACGCCTGGCTGGACACCAGGATTTGCGACAGTTCGGGCGGCACGCGCGTGGTGTGCACAAAGCCCAGGTCCAGCCGGTCCTGCGCCAGTTCAACCAGCTGCTCGCTGGAGCTGAGTTCTTTCAGCGTGAGCCGCAGCAAGGGGTGCTCAGCCTGGAAACGCTCCAGGATGGCGGGCAGGCCGCTGTAAAGCATGGTGCCCGAAAAGCCTATGGCCAGGCTGCCGGCCATGCCCTGCCCCACGTCGCGCGCATGGCCGGCGGCCTGCGCGGCCTGGTCAAGCAGGGCGCGTGCCGCCGGCACAAAAGCCTGGCCCGCGGCCGTCAGGGTGACCTGCTTGCTGCTGCGCGTGAACAGCTTTGCACCTATGGAGGCCTCCAGTTGCTGGATGTTCAGCGACAGCGGCGGCTGCGAAATCGACAGGCGCCGCGCGGCCCGGCCGAAATGCAGCTCCTCTGCCAGGACAAGGAAATAGCGGAGGTGGCGAAATTCCATGAAGGCACCATGAATATATTTTTTATATCGTTGAATCGATATTTGATATTAGACAACTATTCATGCTTGTCCAACAATCGCGCATGGCCGCTGGCGCTTCAAGCCTCAATCTTTGAGCATTAGGTCGCCTCCACCCCTCTACACTGCAACCAGGCTTTCCTTTTTCCGGAGACAGAAACCATGAAAACCACCTTCAACTGGCAAGACCCGTTTTTCTTCATGGAGCAGCTCAGCGAGGACGAACGCGCCATCGCCGACGCGGCCCACGCCTTCTGCCAGGAAAAGCTGCAGCCGCGCGTGCTGATGGCGGCCCGCCATGAAAAGTTCGACCGCGAGATCATGAACGAAGCCGGCGCCATGGGTTTCCTGGGCTCCACGATTGAAGGCTATGGCTGCGCCGGCCTCAACTATGTGAGCTACGGCCTGGTGGCACGCGAAGTCGAGCGCGTGGACAGCGGCTACCGCAGCGCCATCAGCGTGCAAAGCTCGCTGGTCATGCACCCCATCAACGCCTACGGCAGCGAAGCGCAGAAGCAGAAATACCTGCCCAAGCTGGCCACCGGCGAATGGGTGGGCTGCTTCGGCCTGACCGAACCCAACCACGGCTCCGATCCGGCCAGCATGCTGACGCGCGCCAAGCCGGTGGACGGCGGCTTCATCCTCAAGGGCGCCAAGATGTGGATCACCAACAGCCCCATCGCCGACATCTTCGTCGTCTGGGCCAAGCTGGAAGATCCCGACGGCAAGGTCGGCGGCCAGGAAAGCATTCGCGGCTTTGTGCTGGAAAAAGGCATGAAGGGCCTCAGCGCCCCCAAGATCGAAGGCAAGATGAGCTTGCGCGCGTCGATCACCGGCGAGATCGTGATGGACGACGTCTTTGTGCCCGAAGCCAACCTGCTGCCCAATGTCAGCGGCCTGAAGGGCCCCTTCGGCTGCCTCAACAAGGCGCGCTACGGCATCGCCTGGGGCGCCCTGGGCGCGGCCGAGGACTGCTGGTTCCGCGCCCGCCAGTACACCCTGGACCGCCAGCAGTTCGGCCGCCCGCTGGCGCAAAACCAGCTGATCCAGAAAAAGCTGGCCGACATGCAGACCGAAATCACGCTGGGCCTGCAGGCCTGCCTGCGCGTGGGCCGGCTGATGGACGAAGACAAGGCCGTGCCCGAAATGATTTCGCTGATCAAACGCAACAGCTGCGGCAAGTCGCTGGACATCGCCCGCATGGCACGCGACATGCACGGCGGCAACGGCATTCATGACGAATACCACGTGATCCGCCACATGATCAACCTGGAAACCGTCAACACCTACGAAGGCACGCACGATGTGCACGCGCTGATCCTGGGCCGCGCGCAAACCGGCCTGCAGGCTTTCTACTGATGGCCTTCGGCTTGGCAAGGCTCATGGCGGGCCGCGGCTAATCCATGGAACTTGGCACGCTCAGACCGTTGCTGGCCAACCTGGCGTTGCCGCCGGCGTCGTTGCTGTTGCTAGCCCTGCTGGGCCTGTTGCTGGCCTTGCGCAAGAAAAAGAGTGGCCTTGCGGTGGCGAGTTCGTCGCTGCTGCTACTGGCAGTACTCAGTTGCCACGGCACAGCGGTGTGGCTGGCCCGCACCGTGCTACCGCAATTTGCCCCCATGCCGGTGGCAGGCCTCAAAACGAAGCAGGTACAGGCCATCATCGTATTGGGCGGCGGTGTGTTGCCCCAGGCACCCGAATACGGCAGCAGCCAGCCCGCGGCGCACACTGCGGCCCGGCTGCGCTACGGCGTCTGGCTGGCCCGGCAATCGGGCTTGCCGCTCGGCTTCACAGGCGGTGTAGGCTGGGCCGCCAATGCCGCGCAGACGGATTCCGAGGCCGAGGTAGCAACCCGGGTGGCCCGGGAGGACTACGGCGTGGCGCTGCGCTGGAGCGAAGCCCAATCCCGCGACACCTCGGGCAATGCCCGCCTGCTGGCACCGCTGCTGCAGCGCGACGGCGTACAGCGCATCGCATTGGTCACCGACGCCTGGCACATGCCGCGCGCCGTGGCCGCGTTCGAGCGCGCGGGCCTGACCGTCATCCCCGCACCCATGGGCCAGGTGCTGCCGGTGCAGCGTGAACTGCTGTCATGGGTGCCCTCCGCGCACGGCCTGCTGGCCTCGCAGCAGGTGCTGCGGGAGTGGCTGGCGCTGGTAGCCGGCCGCTTCATAGCCGTTTAACGGACCCGATCACTGCTCCCGGGCTTTACCGGGCGTTTACCTGACCCTCCTGAAGTGCCGCGCAAAGCCCGGTGTAGCCTACGACCTGTTAGCACTTTGGGTTGACGGTGGGAAAGTAAGCAGATATATTACTAACCAGTCAGTCAGTAACTATGTCTCTTTCCAAACTTTTCCGCGACAACACAGCGGTCACCGCCAAGCGCGAGCGCCGCAAAGAAGCACGCCCGGGCGAACTGCTGGACGCCGCGCTGGACCTTTTTGTCGAAAAAGGCTTTGCCGCAACGCGTGCCGAGGAAGTCGCCGCCCGGGCCGGGGTCTCCAAAGGCACGTTGTTCCTTTACTTCCAGAGCAAGGAAGAGCTCTTCAAGGCCGTGGTGCGCGAGAACATCTCGGGCCGCTTCACCGAATGGCGCGCCGAACTGGAGAGCTTTGAAGGCACCACGTCCGAACTGCTGGCTTACTGCATGAACGTCTGGTGGGAGCGCGTGGGCCTGACGCGTGCCTCGGGCCTGACCAAGCTGATGATGAGCGAAGCCAAGAACTTCCCCGACATCGCGGCCTTCTACCAGCAGGAAGTGATCCAGCCCGGTCAAGCCCTGATCCGTAGCATCCTGCAGCGCGGCATGGACCGCGGCGAGTTCCGCGTCATGGATCTGGACTATGCCGTCTATGTCGTGATCGCACCCATGATTTTTCTGATCCTGTCCCGGCACTCCGGCGGCGTATGCTTGAACAGCGACTTTGACCTGGACCCGAAAAAATACATCACCTTCCAGGTGGAAACCATTTTGAACGGCATAGGCGTCGCCTCGAATAGCGCGGCCCAACCGGCCAGAAAGGCCAGGGCATGAAGCGTTGGATCAAGTGGGCAGTCGCGGGGCTGATCGTGCTGCTCATTGTGGGCGGCGTGCTGCGCGCGCTGGGGGCGCGCAAGGCCCAGCAGCAGGCACTGGCCGCCAGCAGCGTTACCAAAGACATGGGCCTGGTGGAGCTGGCCGCCACCGACGTGGTGAAGGCCCATGTGCGTGAAGTCGTGCAAGGCCTCCCCGTCTCCGGCTCGCTCAAGGCCGTCAACTCCGCCGTGATCAAGGCCCGCGTCGCCGGCGAGCTACAGGGGCTGGCGGTGCGCGAGGGCGATGTGGTCAAGGCCGGGCAGGTGATCGCGCGCATAGACGCCGCCGAATACCAGTCGCGCGTGCGCCAGGCCCGCGAACAGGCCGAGTCCGCCAAGGCCCAGGTCGACGTGGTGCAGCGGCAGTACGACAACAACAAGGCGCTGGTCGACCAGGGCTTTATTTCCAAGACCGCGCTGGACACCTCGCTGGCCAACCTCAATGCCGCCCAATCCACCTACAAGGCCGCGCTGGCCGCGACCGACGTGGCGGCCAAATCGCTGGACGATACAGTGCTCAAGGCGCCGATCTCCGGCCAGGTGTCGCAGCGCCTGGCGCAGCCCGGCGAGCGGGTGGGCATAGACAGCAAAATCGTCGAAATCGTGGACCTGAGCCGGCTCGAACTCGAAGCCACGCTGAGCGCCACCGACTCCATGGACGTGCGCGTGGGCCAGAGCGCCCAGCTGCAGATTGAAGGCAGCCGCCAGCCCGTGGCCGCCGTGGTCGCGCGCATCAATCCCAGCGCGCAGGCCGGCAGCCGCAGCGTGCTGGCCTACCTGAGCATTGACAATCCCGGCGCGTCGGGTGCAGCCGGCGAAACCAGCGCCCCGCCGCTGCGCCAGGGCCTGTTCGCCCAGGGCACGCTGGGCACGGCGCGCGCCTCGCTGCTGTCGCTGCCCGTCAGCGCCGTGCGCACCGACAAACCGGCGCCTTATGTGCAGCTCGTTGAGAAGGGCCTGGTCGTGCACAAGCCTGTCGAGCTGGGTGCGCGTGGCGCCGCCGGCGGCGACAGCGTCGTGGCGGTGAAGGGCCTGGAAGAAGGCGCGCTCGTCGTTCGCGGCGAGATAGGCGCGCTGCGCGAAGGCACCAAGGTGCGCTTCACGCAGCTGCCCTCCGCGCAGCCCGCCGCCAGCACGCCCGCCAAACCGGCGCCCTGAGGCTTCACGCGCATGTGGTTCACGCAGGTCAGCCTCAAGAATCCCGTGTTCGCCACCATGGTCATGCTGGCCATCGTGGTGCTGGGGCTGTTCTCCTACCAGCGCATGCAGGTGGACCAGTTCCCCAACATCGACTTCCCGGTGGTGGTGATCACCGCCGAATACCCCGGCGCCTCGCCCGAGATTGTTGAAAGCGAAGTCACCAAGAAGATCGAGGAAGGCGTCAACTCCATCGCCGGCATCAACGCGCTGACCTCGCGCAGCTACGAAGGCCAGTCCGTCGTCATCATGGAGTTCCAGCTCTATATCGACGGGCGCCGCGCCGCCGAGGACGTGCGCGAAAAAATTGCCTCCATCCGCCCCTCCTTCCGCGATGAAGTGAAAGAGCCGCGCGTGCTGCGCTTCGACCCGGCCAGCCGGGCCATCTGGTCGGTCGCGGTATTGCCCCAATCCGGCAAGGGCAAGGCCATGGATGCGGTGGAGCTGACCAACTGGGCCGACCAGGTGCTGAAAAAACGCCTGGAGAACGTGCGCGGCGCGGGCTCGGTCACGCTGGTGGGCGGCACCAAGCGCGAGATCAATGTCTACCTGAATCCGCAGGCCATGGAGTCGCTGGGCATCACGGCCGACCAGGTGGTCAACGCGGTGCGCAATGAAAACCAGGACCTGCCGGTGGGCGCCATCCGCTCGCTGCAGCAGGAGCGCGTCGTCAAGATCGACGCGCGCATGAGGCGGCCCGAGGACTTCGGCAAGATCATCGTCGCGCGCAAGGGCGCAGCCCCGGTCACCGTCGACCAGGTGGCCCGCATCGCCGACGGCGCGCAGGAGCTCGACAGCCTGGCGCTCTACAACGGCCAGCGAACGCTGCTGCTGACGGTGCAAAAAGCCCAGGACGAAAACACCATCGCCGTGGTCGACGGCCTGAACAAGGCCGTGGCCGAACTGCAGCCGCTGCTGCCCCCCGGCGCCCGGCTGGAGCTGATTACCGACGGCTCGCGCCCGATACGCGTGGCGGTCGAGAACGTGCGCCGTACCCTGATCGAAGGCGCGCTGCTGACGGTGCTCATCGTCTTTTTGTTCCTGAACTCCTGGCGCTCCACCGTGATCACCGGGCTGACCTTGCCGATCTCCATCATCGGCACCTTTTTGTTCATGAACCTGTTCGGCTTCACGATCAACATGATCACGCTGATGGCGCTGTCGCTGTGCGTGGGCCTGCTGATCGACGACGCCATCGTGGTGCGCGAAAACATCGTGCGCCATGTGCAGATGGGCAAGGACCCGTACCGCGCCTCCATGGACGGCACGCAGGAAATCGGTCTGGCCGTGCTGGCCACCACCTTCTCCATCGTGGCCGTGTTCCTGCCCATCGGGTTTATGGGCGGCATCATCGGCAAGTTCTTCCACGAATTCGGCGTGACCATCGTGGCCGCGGTGCTGATCTCGATGTTCGTGAGCTTCACGCTGGACCCCATGCTCTCCAGCGTCTGGCACGATCCCGCCATTGATACCCATGGCCAGCGGCGAGCGCCCGTCACCTTCTACGACAAGACCATAGGCCGCGTCACCGGCTGGTTCGACCGCGCCACCGAATCCCTGAGCGACAGCTACCAGGGCATCCTGCGCTGGTCGCTAGGCCACAAGCTGGCCACACTGCTGCTGGCCGTGCTGATTTTTGTGACCAGCATCTTCATGGTGCCGCTGCTGGGCACCGAGTTCGTGCCCAAGGCCGACTTCTCGGAAACCACGCTCAATTTCTACACGCCGGTGGGCTCCTCGCTGGAAAACACCGAGGCCAAGGCCCGCCAGGTCGAGGCCATCGTGCGCGAGTTCCCGGAGGTGAAATACACGCTGGCCACGCTCAACACCGGCAATGCCCAGGGCAAGATGTACGCCAGCATTTATGTGCGCCTGGTGGACCGCAAGGCCCGCACGCGCAGCGTCGACCAGATGTCGGGCGTGCTGCGCGAGCGGCTCAGGCAGGTGCCGGGCATCACGGTCACGCACGTCGGGCTGCTCGACGCGGTGGGCGGCAACAAGCAGGTGGAGTTTTCGCTGCAGGGCACCGACCTCAAGGAACTGGAGCGGCTCACACGCGCGGTGAGCGACAAAATTCGCGACATCCCCGGCCTGGTGGACCTGGACTCCAGCGTCAAGGCCGACAAGCCGGTGATCGAAGTCGACGTGCGGCGCGACGCCGCCTCCGACCTGGGCCTGTCGGTATCGCAGATCGCCGCATCGCTGCGCACCCTGGTGGCGGGCCAGACGGTCGGTAACTGGCGCGCGCCCGACGACCAGACCTACGACGTCAACGTGCGCCTGGCCCCTGGTGCCCGCACCGCGCCGCAAGACCTGGAGCGCCTGCCCTTCATGAGCAGCACCATGGGCAGCAATGCCGACGGCTCCTCCCGCGTCGTTCGGCTCAACCAGGTGGCGACCGTGAAGGAAAGCACCGGCCCCAACCAGATCAACCGCCGCGACATGGCGCGCGAGGTTGCCATCAACGCCAACGTCTACAACCGCTCGGCCGGCGAGGTCTCCAACGACATCAAGGCCGTGCTCGACAGCTTCAGCTTCCCGCCCGGCTACCGCTACCAGTTCAGCGGGTCGACCAAGAACATGGCCGAATCCTTCGGCTACGCGGTGTCGGCGCTGGTCATGGCCATCCTGTTCATCTACATGATCCTGGCCAGCCAGTTCAAGAGCTTTCTGCAGCCCATGGCGCTGATGACCTCGCTGCCGCTGACCTTGATCGGCGTGGTGCTGGCGCTGCTGCTGTTCCGCTCCACGCTGTCGATGTTCTCCATCATCGGCGTGGTCATGCTGATGGGCCTGGTCACCAAGAACGCCATACTGCTGGTCGATTTCGCCATCCGCATGCGCGCCGACAGGGTGGACGTGGACGGCCACCGCGTGCCCGGCATGGAGCGCGCCGAGGCCCTGCTGCATGCCGCCAAGGTGCGCCTGCGCCCCATCCTGATGACCACGCTGGCCATGATTTTCGGCATGGTGCCGCTGGCCTTCGCCCTGACCGAGGGCTCGGAACAGCGCGCCCCCATGGGCCAGGCCGTCATCGGCGGCGTGATCACCTCCTCGCTGCTGACCCTGGTGGTGGTGCCCGTGACCTACTGCTACCTGGACGACCTGGGCCAGTGGTTCAAGCGCAAATTCGGCCCCAAAACCCGGCATGCCGACCCCGCCGAAACACCTCCCGGCAGCCCCGTGGCTGTCATGGCCGACCGCTAAAATCAAAGGTTTATCTCGTGTACACCCCTTCCCTTTCCAATTCGCCCAACCCGCCCATTTACAGGTCCGCCATGAACTACGAACAAGCCCGCTTCAACATGATTGAACAGCAAATCCGCCCCTGGGAAGTGCTGGACAACCAGGTCCTTTCCCTGCTCGCCGTGGTCAAGCGCGAAGACTTCGTGCCGGCGGCCCACAAGGCCCTGGCTTTTGTCGACATGGAAATCCCGCTGCCGCCCCATGCCAACCCCAGCCAGTGCATGCTGGCGCCCAAGGTCGAAGCCCGCATCCTGCAGGAGCTGGCCGTGCAGAAGCACGAAAAAGTGCTCGAAATCGGCGCCGGCTCAGGCTACATGGCAGCCCTGCTGGCGCACCGCGCGCAGCAGGTGATCACACTCGAGATCGATCCCGTGCTGGCCCAGACCGCCCGCGACAACCTGCAGCGCGCCGGCCTCTACAACGTGGAGGTGCGTACCGGCGACGGGAGCGCCGGCAATTCCCTGCAGGGCCCTTTCGACGTCATCGTGCTCAGCGGTTCGGTCGCCGAAGTGCCCGCCTCGCTGCGGTCGCTGCTCAAGGTCGGAGGGCGCCTGAGCGCCATCGTCGGCTCCGAACCCGTGATGCGCGCCACCCTGGTCACGCGCGTGGCCGAAGACGCCTGGCGCACCACCCAGGCCTGGGACACCGTGGCGCCGCGCCTCTTGAACTTCCCCGAGCCTTCTGGCTTCAGCTTCTAAGCCACAACACCTGCTCACGACAACACCTGAAAGCGCATCCATGGTTCCCCAGCTCAATCCTGCCGATTTCAGCGCCTGGCGCGACAACGCCGGCGAGGCCGCACCCGCCCTGCCCGTAGTGCTCGATGTGCGCGAGCCCTGGGAACTGCAGACGGCCTCGGTCAAGGAAGATGGCTTCAGGCTGGTTCACATCCCCATGCGCGAGATACCGGCGCGCCTGGCTGAATTGCAGCAAGCCGGCGCCGGCCAGCCCATCGCCTGCCTGTGCCACCACGGCATGCGCAGCCTGCAGGTGGCCAACTACCTGGCGCAAAGCGGTTTTACTGAAGTGGTCAACCTGCAGGGCGGCATCAACGCCTGGTCGCAGCAGGTGGACCCTACCGTGCCGCTTTACTGAACCACCAATATTGAGCCCCAGCCGTTTTTTCATCCGTCGATTCATTCATTCTTCAGGACTCTTATGACCACGCCTCAAAAACCGCCGGCCCGCCTGGCGATGCTGCCCCTGTCGATCGCGGCCGCCGTGGCAATGCTGGCCATGGCTCCCCTGGCGCAAGCCCAGAGTCTCGTCGAGCTGTATGAATCGGCCCGCGCCTTCGACGCCTCCTACCAGTCGGCCAAGCTGCAGTACGAAGCCAACCTCGCCCGGGCCGACCAGGCCAAGGCCGGCATCCTGCCGACGGCGGGCCTTCAGGCCGGCGTATCGCGTACCGCGTTTGAAAACACTGCCCCCGTGATAGACCGCAGCTTCAACACGCAAAACGCCACGCTCAACCTCTCGCAGCCGTTGTACCGCCCTGCCAACTGGGCCACCTACCAGCAGGCCTCACGCCAGGTGGACCTGGCCAAGGCCCAGCTCGAAAGCTCCGACCAGGACCTGATCGTGCGCACCAGCCAGGCCTACTTTGACGTTCTGGCCGCGCAGGACACCCTGACCTTTGTACGAGCCCAGAAAGCCGCGGTGGCCGAACAGCTCGCCTCGGCCAAGCGCAATTTCGAAGTCGGCACCTCCACCATCACCGACACCCGAGAGGCGCAGGCCCGCTACGACCTGGTGATCGCCCAGGAACTCGCCGCCGAGAACGACCTGCGCGTCAAGAAAATCTCGCTGGATACGCTGGTCGGCAAGACCGACACCCAGCCCAAGCCCCTGACCAGCCCCATCGGCCTGCCGGCCGTGACACCGGCCGACGTCAACACCTGGGTGGCGCAGTCCGAGCTCGTGCATCCCAGCGTGCGCCAGGCGCAAAGCAATGTGGAGATCGCCGAGCTGGAGGTCGAAAAAGCCGAGGCCGGCCACAAGCCCACGCTGGATGCGCAGGCCAGCTACAACGTCACGCGCAATCCCTCGGGCACGGCCACCACCATCCCGCCTTTTGCCTTCCGCACCAACACCACCACCGTCGGCGTGCTGCTCAATGTGCCGCTGTTCGCCGGCTTCGCCACGCAGAACCGCGTGCGCGAAACCCTGTCGCTGCGCGACAAGGCCAAGAGCGACCTCGAAGGCGCACGGCGCAACGTGGCCCAGGCCACCCGCACCGCCTACTTCGGCGTGCAGTCGGGCCAGGGCCAGGTCAAGGCGCTGGAAGCGGCCGAGCTGTCCAGCCAGAGCGCGCTGGATGCCAACAAGCTGGGCTACCAGGTCGGCGTGCGCATCAACATCGACGTACTCAATTCCCAAAGCCAGCTGTTCCAGACCAAGCGCGACCTGGCCAAGGCGCGCTATGACGTGCTGCTGGGCGACCTGAAGCTGCGCCAGGCCAACGGCACGCTGACGCCGGAAGACCTGCAGAAGATCAACGCCCTGCTGGCAAAATAACGCGGCTTCGCTGCAAACACACAGCGAACCCGCATACAAGGCCAGGCCCCCGGCCGTACACGACAACAACATGCTGATGCCCGTCGACAACGCGATCCCCCTGCCCATCGAAGCCGAGCGCGTGCACGGCGCGCCGGTGCACGCCATCAAAGGCCCCAGCTTCGAGCTGATCCACGAAACCACCTGGGACGAACTCAAGCGCTCGGGCCGCCGGCAACCGTTTGACAAGCCCGTGCTGGTCAAGGGTGGCGTCCACCACTGGCCGGCCTGGAAAAAATGGTCGTTTGAATTCCTCGCCGACGTCTGCGCCGGCAAAGGCGCCGAGGTGCCGGTCAAGTTCACCGACGGCCTGGTCGAACAAGGCGTGACCAAGGGCCGCCCCTTCCTGCCGGTCGCGCCCTACCTGCGCGAACTCGGCAAGGCGGCACAGCGCGCGCCGGACCCCATGGCCGGCCTGCTGCCCAAGCCGGTACGCGACGGCTACAAGCCCGGCGAGCGCTTTCACCTGAACTGGGCCCACATGCAGTCGTTCAAGCCGACGACTTTGTACCTGGCGCAGTGGGACATTCTGGAGAAATACCCTGAATTGCGACGCGACCTGCTCATCAAGAGCCTGTGGCCCGGCCGCATGACCTGGGAGTATGTGTTCATGGGCCCGGCCAACACCGTGACCGGCCTGCACAACGATTTCCCTCACAACTGGTTTGTGCAGCTGCAGGGCGTCAAGGAATTCATCCTTTTCTCGCCCGACCAGCGCCAGCACATGTGCCCGGCCGCCAAATACGACTGGGGTGCCACGCTCAGCGACATCAACGTCTCGCGCCTGCCCGAACAGGTCCGCGAACTTGCCTCCTTCGAGAAAGCCCACGGCTACCACGCCCGTGTCGAGGCCGGCGACGCCCTGTTCATTCCCAGGCGCACCTGGCATTCGGTGGTCTCGGTGGAACCCTCCATCAGCCTGGGCATGTTCGGCCTCACACCCTGGGAAGTCGCCACCGGCGGCGCCTGGGCCACGCTGCGCGACTGGGCGCATCACCTGGGCCTTTACGCCCACAATAACTGCACCTGTCATCAGAAGAAATAGCCCCCACGGTCGCTCACTTCGTGTAGCTCCCTGCCCCCCGAGGGGGCCGCTGCGCCTGCGGTCTGGCAAAGCCAGTCCCGCGGCCCCTGCTGGTGAAGAAAAAATCCCGTCCCCGTTCGCCCTGAGGTATCGAAGGGCCGGCACCCAAGGCTTCGATACCTCAGCCAGAACGGAGAGAACCCCGTGTTTTCATTTCGTGTAGTGCGCCGTTCCCCAAGGGGGTGCTCGCTGCGGGCTTATTCTTGGCCGGCCTTCACAAGGCTTTCCAGCGCGTCCAGGGTCCTGGCCGTCGCCCCGCGGTTGCGGTCGGCGAAGGCCAAGCCTGCCGCGACGGCCGCGGCATGCGCATCCGGCCTGTCCATCCACTTGCGTGCGGTGCGCACGCCCTGCTCCATGTCGACCACGCGCTTCGCCGCGCCGGCTTCCACGGCCAGTTCGGCGGCTTCGGTGAAATTGAAGGTGTGCGGGCCCATCACCACCGGGCAGCCGCTGGCCGCCGCTTCGATGAGGTTCTGGCCGCCCAGGGGTGCAAAGCTGCCGCCCAGCAGCGCGACGTCGCTCATCGCGTAATACAGGGCCATCTCGCCCAACGAATCGCCCAGCCACACGTCCGCTTCCAACGCATCGCCGAGTGGGCCACGCGCGTCGTCAGCCCAGCCGGAGCGGCGTGACACACGCAGGCCGTGCTGGCGCACCAGCGCCTCGACCTCGTTAAAGCGCTGCGGGTGCCGCGGCACCAGCAAGATCCTGAAGCGGCTTCCCGTTTCCTGGGGAACATCCGCCGCTGTCGCATGCTCCGACTCGGCCATGGCCTTGAGCTGGCTCAGGAACTGTTCTTCCTCGCCCTCGCGTGAACTGGCGAACATCATCACCGGCAGCGCCAGCGCGCGGCGCCAGGCCTTGCCTTTTTCCTGCTGGGCATCGTCCAGCGAGGCATCAAATTTGATATTGCCGAACACACCACCCACCACCGCGCCGGCCTGGCGAAAGCGGCGCGCATCATCGTCCGTCTGCGCATACACCACCGACAGCGCGGCATAGGCCGGAATCGACAGCGGCGACATTCTGAGCGCCTGCCGCAGCGATTTTTCGGAGAGCCTGCCATTGACCAGCACCAGCGGCATGCCGCGCGCCTTCGCGGCGGCCACCAGGTTGGGCCAGATCTCGGTTTCCATCAACAGCCCCAGCCTCGGCTTGAAGTGCGCGAAAAACCGGGCGACCGCACCCGGGCTGTCCCAGGGCTGCCACACCTGCACATCACCGGGCTGCAGCAGCGCCACACCTTCGGCGCGCCCGGTGGCGGTGCCGTGCGTGAGCAAAATGCGCAGGCCGGGATGGCGCTCGCGCAAGGCCTTGAGCAGCACGGCCGCCGCGCGCGTCTCTCCCATGGAGACCGCATGCACCCAGACCAGTTCGGAGCTGGTTTCAACGGGCTGCGTGTAGCGGCCGAAGCGTTCTTCCACAGCCTCCAGGTAGCCCGGCTCCTGCGCGGCACGGCGCGCCAGCTTGCGGCGCAGCAGCGGTTGTGCGCACCACATCAGCAGCGAATAAAGCTTCAGGGCCAGCGCGCTCATGCAGCAACCCCGGCCGTGCTGCAGGACAGCCAAGCTTGCCAGACCTCTTCCACACCCGGCGCCGGCTGTGCGAACACGCTGATCTGCCGGCTGCCATGGCCTGGTGCCGCGGTCGCTGCAGGCCCGGTGCGCCAGGCCGTGTCGAAGTTGTAGATCTGCACATGCGGCAGATCCAGCGCAACGGCGATGTGGCTCACGCCGCTGTCCACGCCTATCACGCCGGCGCACTGTGCAAGCTCACCGGCCAATGCGTCCAGCGCCAACGCGGGCGGCACCACGGCCGAACCTGCAAGGGCGCCGTTCAGCGCTGCGGCAATCGCCTCGCTGGTGTCCAGCTCCGCGGCATTTCCATGGGGCAGCAGCACTTGGTGGCCAGCAGTGTTCAGGCGCTGGCCCACCGCGACCCAGTGGCTCAGCGGCCATTGCTTGTCGGCACGCGAGGTGCCATGCACAAAGGCGACGCGGCCCTTGGGAAAGTGCTCATTGATCTTTGCGGGCGTTGCAGGCACTTTCAGCCCAAAGCGGGTCGCAGCCGCATGGGTATAGCCCAGCGCACGCGCGGCAAGCTCACGCGAGCGCAGCACGGCGTGGATATGCGGCTCGACGGCGATCACCACGTCGGCCACCCATCGCGTGGGAGCTTCGTAACCCGAGCCGTCAGTCTGGTTGGCCAGGGCATAACGTTTGCCGCCGGGCGCCAGCCGGGCCAGCCGGGCCACCAGGGCGGACTTGGTCAGACCCTGCAGGTCGATAACCGCGTCGTAAGCCTCCTGCCGGAGCCGCGCCTTGAAGGCCTGCCATTCCTGCCGCGTCACCGCAGTCCAGAAGGATTTGCGCCAGCGCCGTATCTCGCAAGGGATCACGCGGTGCAGCCCTTCGCTGCGCGCCAGCAGGGAGGCGAAGGACTTCTCCACCACCCAGTCAATCTGCGCATCCGGCATCGCGGCGCGTATGTCCTGCACCACGGGCAGGGTATGCACCACATCGCCCAGGGAAGACAGCTTGACCAGGAGAATTTTCATTGAGCCGATTCTATGGCCCCCACGGTCACTCACTTCGTGTAGCTCCCTGCCCCCCCTAGGGGGCCGCCCGCCTGCGGTCTGGCAAAGCCAGTCCCGCGGCTCATGCTGGGTTTAAGAATTCATGGCGCAACCAGCGAGGTGGGGTAATTGACCAGTGGGGACCGCGGGTCCGGCTTTGCCGGGCCCAGGCGCCCGCCCTCTTGAGGAGGACAGGCTACGCGTAGTGAATCTGGGCAGAGATGTTAATGACTTGCCGCCCCGACGCTCGCGTCGGGCTTCACGCTGCGCAGCAAGGCAAGCATGTCAGCCTCAATACGTTCCATCGCCTGCTGGGTATGGCCCTCAAAGCGCAGCACCAGCACCGGCGTGGTGTTGGACGCGCGAATCAGGCCAAAGCCGTCGGGCCAATCGACACGCACGCCGTCAATCGTGGAGATTTTCGCGGGCGCCGCAAACTTGGCCGATTTGATCAGCGCCTCCACCACCGCATGCGGCTCGCCCTCTTTGCAGGCCACATTGAGTTCGGGCGTGCTGAAACTGGTGGGCAAGGCATTGAGCACGATGCCGGCATCGGGCACGCGGCTCAGGATTTCAAGCAGGCGGGCGCCGGCATAGGTGCCGTCGTCAAAACCGTACCAGCGCTCCTTGAAGAAGATGTGGCCGCTCATCTCCCCGCCCAGCGGCGAATCGACTTCCTTCATCCGGGCCTTGATCAGCGAATGGCCGGTCTTGTACATCTCGGGCACGCCGCCGGCGGCCTCGATCTCGGGCGCCAGGCGCTGCGAGCATTTCACGTCGAACAAAATCGTGGCGCCGGGCTCGCGCGACAGCACATCACGCGCGAACAGCATCATCTGCCGGTCGGGGTAGATGTTCTGGCCGTCCTTGGTGACGATGCCCAGGCGGTCACCGTCGCCGTCAAAGGCCAGGCCCAGTTCGGCATCGCCGCTCTGCAGGGCCTTGATCAGGTCCTTGAGGTTTTCAGGCTTGCTCGGGTCGGGATGGTGGTTGGGAAAGTTGCCGTCCACTTCGCTGAAAAGCTCGGTGACCTCGCAGCCCAGTGCGCGAAAAATCGCGGGCGCCGATGCGCCGGCGATGCCGTTGCCGGAATCCACAACGATCTTCATCGGGCGCTCCAGCTTGATGCCCGAGACAATACGCTCGCGGTAGGCCGCGCCCACATCGACTTGGCGAATCGTGCCGGCCTGTTTAGGCAGCATCCAGTCCTGGCCTTCGATGACACGGCGCAGCGCCTGGATTTCCTCGCCGTAGATCGCACGGCCCGCCAGCACCATCTTGAAGCCGTTGTAGTCCTTGGGGTTATGGCTGCCGGTGACCTGTATGCCCGAGCCGGCCAGCGTGCTGGCCGCAAAGTAGAGCATGGGCGTGGTCACCATACCCACATCGATCACGTCTATGCCCGTGGCGGCCAGGCCGCGCATGAGCGCCGCGCTGAGCGACGGCCCGCTGAGCCGGCCATCGCGGCCCACGGCCACGGCTTTTTCGCCTTCCGCTAGCGCCGCCATGCCAAAAGCCTTGCCCAGGGCCTCGGCCATCTCTTCATGGATGGTGGACGGCACGATGCCGCGTATGTCGTAGGCCTTGAAGATGGACGGGTTGATTTGCATCGAAAGCGGTTCCTGGGAGGTTCGGAAGATAAGCCGGGATGGGATGTAGAAGCGCATTCATTGTAGGTGTTGGGGCTGCTCCAGCCTGTAGGCGGCAACCGTTTCCGGCCAGTCCGTTCAGACTATTGCGGGGCCGGCCCCGAAAGGCCGAAAACCACTCGCCAAACAAGCCCCACGGCAGGCCCAGGGACATGTCCGAAAACGGCCAGTCAAAACCGGCCTGCGGCGTATCATTTCTTCCATGGACCGCGACAACACCCCTCTTGCCGACAACGACTGCTACCTCGCCCTGAAGGCGCGGGACGCGCGTTTTGACGGCAGCTTTTTCACCGGCGTGACCTCCACTGGCATTTACTGCCGGCCGGTCTGCAGCGTGAAGACGCCCAAGCGCGAAAACTGCCGTTTCTTCCACCATGCGGCTCAGGCTGAGAACGCCGGCTTCCGTCCCTGCCTGCGCTGCCGGCCCGAGCTGGCGCCGCACTCGGTCGTGTGGTCCATCCAGGATGCTTCCTATATCCTGGCGCACCAGGCTGCGCGCCTGCTCGACGAACCGGAAGTCTGGGCCGGCGAAGCGCCCTCAGTCGAAAAGCTCGCGGCGCGGCTGGGCGTGAGCGACCGCCATGTGCGGCGCATTTTCGAGGCGCAGTTCGGCGTCTCGCCCATGCAGTACCTGCAGACGCACAGGTTGCACACCGCCAAGCAGTTGCTGGCCGACACCGACCTGCCCATCACGCAGATCGCGCTGATCAGCGGCTTTGCGAGTGTGCGCCGCTTCAACGCCGCCTTTGTCGAGCACTACAAACTCAATCCCACGCAGCTGCGGCGCCAGGGCGCGCCGCGCGGCGGCGACGTCGGCGAAGGCGCGACCATACGGCTGGGCTACCGCCCGCCTTACGACGTGCAGGCCATGCTGGCCTTCTTCACCAAGCGCTGCATCAGCGCCATCGAGTTCATCGACACCCAAGCGGCGCAACCCTGCCTGGGCCGGACCCTGCGCATCGAGTCCGGCGGCAAGCAGCACACCGGCTGGCTGCTGGCGAGCTTTGAGGAAGCGCGCTCGCGGCTGGTGCTGCGCGTGAGCGACTCGCTGCGTGAAGTGCTGCCGCAGGTGATACGCCGTGTGCGCACCACCTTCGACCTGGACGCCGACCCAACGGCCATCAACGGCGTGCTGCATGCCGCCTTTCCCGAAGGCGACGGCCTGCGCGTGCCCGGCGCGCTGGACGGCTACGAACTCGCGGTGCGCGCCGTGCTGGGCCAGCAGATCACCGTGGCCGCCGCGCGCACCCTGGCCCAGCGCATGGTGGACCGTTTCGGCGAACCGGTGGAAACGCCCTGGTCCCAGCTGACGCGGCTGTTTCCCACACCGGCCGTGCTGGCGGCCGCCAGTGGCGACGCGCTGGGGCAGCTGGGCATCGTCAAGCAGCGCCAGGCCGCGATTGTGGGCATCGCCCAGGCGGTGGCCGACAAGCGCCTGCAGCTGCACAGCGGCGCCGACGTGAACGCCACGCTGGCCACGCTCAAGGAATTGCCCGGCATAGGCGACTGGACCGCGCAGTACATCGCCATGCGCGCGCTGCGTTGGCCCGACGCCTTTCCGGCGGGCGACGTGGCGCTGCACAAGGCCCTGGGCGTGCAGGGCCTGAAGAACCCGGCACGTGAGGCCGAGCTGGCCTCGGCGGCCTGGAAACCCTGGCGCAGCTATGCGGTGATACGCGCCTGGAGCGGCACGCTGGAGCGCCCCGGCTGAGGGCGTGACGGCAGGCGCATGGCAGCGATTCATGCGCGAGCGGAATGAATGCAAGGCTTCGATTTCATTGGACGGTACAGCGGCCAGGCGCGAACATCGCCGGTGAATGATCGAGCCGGCCTTTGCCCCGCGAAAAGAGACAAGCCAGCCAAGCGCCTTATAGGGCTCAAAAAGACTTGATAAGGCAGAAACTCGAAACCAGTTCGAAACCAACTCGACATTCAAAAGGTGAACAAGATGAAATTCGACAACTCCATCGTCCAGACGACCTTTCACAGCCCCCTCGGGGAAATGATCATCGCCGCCACCGACAAAGGCCTGGCCGGCGTCTGGTTTGCCGGCCAGCGGCACTTGCCGCCGCAACTCGTCAAACCTTATGTGTGGCGCGAAGACCCCGATCACCCGGTGCTCAGGCAGGCCATCACGCAACTCAGCGAATACTATGCCGGCACCCGCACGGTGTTTGACCTGCCGCTGGATCTGGGCCACGGCACGGCTTTCCAGCAGTCGGTGTGGCAGGCGCTGCTGGCCATCCCGCAAGGCGGCACCCTGAGCTACGGCCAGGTGAGCCAGCGCATCGGCAAGCCCGAGGCGGTGCGTGCCGTGGGCGCGGCGGTCGGGCGCAACCCGCTCAGTGTCATCGTGCCCTGCCACCGCGTGCTGGGCTCCGACGGTTCGCTCACAGGTTATGCCGGCGGGCTGCACCGCAAGACGGCTTTGCTTAAACTCGAGGGCGCACTTCAGGAGAGCATGCAATGAGTTCCAGTCCTTCCGGCATCGCCGCGCCTTTGGGCGCGGCGGCCGCCAAGCCCAAAAGCTGGGTTGCCGATTTTGTGATGCTGGCCGCCATCTGGGGCTCGTCTTTCCTGTTCATGCGCATCAGCACGGTGGAGTTCGGCCCGCTGCCGACCGCCGCCCTGCGTGTGGCCATCGCCGCGCTGTTCCTGCTGCCCATCGTCTGGCTGCGCGGGCTGCTACCCGAACTCAAGGCCAACTGGAAAAAAATCTTCTTCATCGGCGTGCTCAATTCGGGCATTCCGTTCGCGTGTTTTTCCTTCGCGCTGCTGTCCATCACCACCGGCCTGTCGGCCATCCTCAACGCCACCGTGCCCATGTTCGGCGCGCTGATCGCCTGGCTCTGGCTCAAGGACAAGCCCAATGGCTCGCGCGTGCTGGGCCTCATCGTCGGCTTTGCCGGCGTGGCCATGCTGGCCTGGGACAAAGCCACCTTCAAGCCCGACGCCTCGGGCGTGGCGCCCGGCTGGGCCGTGCTGGCCTGCCTGCTTGCCTGCCTGTGCTACGGCATCTCGGCCAGCTACACCAAACGCTACCTCTCGGGCATGCCGCCCCTGGTCACGGCGGCCGGCAGCCAGATGGGCGCCACCCTGGGCCTGGCCCTGCCCGCCGCCTGGCTGTGGCCGGCGCAGATGCCGGGCGCGCACGCCTGGCTGGCGCTGCTGGCCGTGGGCGTGGTCTGCACCGGCGTGGCCTACATCCTGTTCTTCCGCCTGATTGAAAACGCCGGCCCGCCGCGCGCGCTGTCGGTCACCTTCATGGTGCCGGTGTTCGCGGTGATCTACGGCGTCATCTTCCTCGGCGAGCATGTGACGGCCTGGATGGTGATCTGCGCCGCGGTGATTGTGTGCGGCACGGCGCTGTCGACCGGCTTGCTCAAGCTGGGGCGCAAAGCCTGAAGGGCCTCGCGCGCATGAGTTCCGCCCGCAAGACCAAACTCAAGCTGACGACGCCAAGGCCGCGCAATCCCCTGGTCGCACCGGCATCGCGGCGCAAGGCGGGCTCGCATCGCAAATCCGAAGCGAGTGTGCGCAAGAAGGAAAAGATGGCGCTCAAAAAACAGCTGTTTCAGCTGTAATACGCAGTCATACGAACGTCGCCCAAGCTGGGTGAGAATCAAGGTTCTCATTCATCCGACTCACAAGGGCGATCCACATGCTGCAGCTCCATGCCTCCGGCCAACCCGCCGGACGCCGCACCACTTCCATCACTTCAACTATGGCCCTGCGCGCACTGCTCACGGGCGTATGCCTGATGGCCGGCCTGGGCGATGTGCAGGCACAAGCCTCACTCGATGCCATGGTGACGGCGGAAACCCAGCAGGCCGGCTTCCCGGCGATGGCCGCCGCGGTGGTGAGCAAGGGCAAGCTGGTCGCCGTGGGCACGGGCGGCACGCGCCGGGTGGGCACGGAGATTCCCGTCACGCACGATGACCGCTTCCACATCGGCTCCGACACCAAGGCCATGACGGCACTGATGGCCGCCATGATGGTCGAGGAAGGCAAGCTGCGCTGGGACAGCACCCTGCCCGAGGTCTTCCCCGAACTGGCCGCCGGCATGGACGCCGGCGTGCGCCGCGTGACGCTCAACCAGCTGCTGTCGCACACCAGCGGCTTCCCTTCCGACAACGCCGACTTCGAAGCGCTGCTGGCCAAGGTTCCCGCCCAGCCCGGCAACCTCAGCGACCAGCGCTACTGGATACTGCAGCAAGTCGCCGGCAAAGCCCTGGCAAGCGAGCCCGGCACTTCCTTTGCGTATTCCAACCTCGGCTACACCCTGGCCGGCGCCGTGATTGAACGCGCAAGCGGCATCTCGTGGGAAGAGATGATTTTCCAGCGTGTCTTCACGCCCCTGGGCTTGAAGACCGCCGGCATAGGCCCACAGGCCAGCGTCGGCCTCGTCGATGCGCCACTGGGCCACACGCAGGAAGACGGCAAGCTCAAGGCCATGCTGGGCAGCCCGCAGGCCGACAACCCGCTCGTCATCAGCCCGGCCGGCACCGTGCACATGTCGGTGCAGGATTTCGCTCGCTGGGGCGGCTGGATGGCCGGCCAGGGCAAGCGCCCGCCCTACCTGGTCAAACCTGAAACCCTGAAAAAACTGGTGACGCCGGTGATCTCCATGGCCTCAACGGCCACGGCCTCTACCACCGTCGCCGGCGCCGCCGAATACGCCCTGGGCTGGGCCAGCAAGGACATGCCGTGGACAAGTTACCCGCTGGCCTTCCACGGCGGCTCCAACGGCATGAACAAGGCCTATATCTGGATAGACACCCGGCGCGACGCCGCCATCGTCATCATGACCAATGTGGCCGTGCCCAGCACCGACGAGGTCATGCTCAAGCTGGGCGGCAAGCTTTATGGGCGGTATGTGAGTGCGGTGAAATAAACGCGGGCGAAGAAAGCCATATTCAATACCAACCAAGGAGCGAGCAACCATGAGCGACACCATCTGGGTACGCAGGAAATCCCAAGCCGGCACCGATGACTCAGGCGACGATTTCGATCACTCGCTCTTTTGCGAGGCCTCGGAAGAGCTGGACCAACTCGCCAAGAGCCTGGGCGTGCGCATGCTTTCAGACTTCATCGACACCACCGACATGCAATACAACATGTCCGAAGACGAGCTCCCTGAATCGTGGATCGCCGAAAACGAAAAGTGGTTTTCGCCTGCGGAGGCATTGCCTTCGCTCCAAAAGATCATCGACCGCTTGAAATCCGGCAAAGCGGACGGCATTGAGGAAGACCTGCGCCCCGAACTCATTGAGGAACTGGAAGATTGCCTGGCCAAAGTGTCCGAGGCTGGGCAAGAGGGAGACCAGTTCCACTTCTGCCTCGTGATGTGAGATCTGGGACGCCATCCATGCCGTCCTACTCACCCCCGCCCTTGCTGGAGCCCTCCCTGCGCGCTTTGCAGGACTACATGCATCGCTTCTACCCGGAGCGGGCCGACAGCGATCCCATCCCCATGGACTTCTGGTCGGTTGACGACGATGAGCTGTTCCTCGAGATCCTGAGCTATATGCCCCTGCATATCAGCGAAGAGGCGCAAGCCAGGTTTCCTGAGTGGCCCATCGCCTTTCAACTCGCCTATCCAATCTTCTGGCTTGAGGACGACTATGAAGTCAATGGCTGGACTGCACTGACGAACGCGGGTGAGCACCTTCTTCAACGCGCGGTGGATGCCTATGAGCGGATCGGCATGCAGTCCGAAGCACAAGCGCTCGCCAAGGCATTGGTATCGGTTCGCAAGGCGCCTGCGGATGAAGCCGCGGCGGAGCGGGCGTACAAGTCCGTTCCGAATCCGTATGCGGACGATGAGGCCAAGTTCGAGGAGCTGCTGCGCTTCTTTCGTGGGAATCCGGGGTTGTGGCAAGCAAGGAATCAGCCATAAAGGACATCAGAACGCAAAACATACTTTGTTCCCTCCTCGACGGTCGCGCCCTCGTGCCAAGTATCGTGAATGAAAAGCAGGGCACGACCGGTCTGAGGCACGATCTTGAAGTCCCGAAAATCGGTTTCCCCACCGATGAAGTCTTCGTTGAGGTAGATCAGGAAGGTCAACCGGCTGGTGAGACCGCCCTCAATCCACGGGCCGTCCTTGTGCATCTTGAAGCGTTGGCCCGGCGAATATTTGTAGAACCGAAGATCCTTGGGCAATCCCTTAGCCCTTTGCGCTTGCAAGGCCGGGAGCGCGACTTCCGCCAGCCCTTCCCATAAGCGCTGCACCCAGCGGGGCGACTCAAACAATGCGCGCTCATTGTTCCGCACCATGGGCATGGATCGCTGGCCCTCGGCAGTGCGCACACCCGCCGATTCGAATTCATGGTCTTCAGCCAGACCAATCAGCTCGGCGCAGTCCGCTGCGGTGAGGAAATAATTAATCGTGAAAACTCGTTCTGAATGGGTGGTCAGAGACGGCGATGCAATTCCGTTCATCCCCCGAAGTATGCCTTGTGAACATCCCTTGAGGTTTGAGCTTCTCATCTCAAATTTTTCCTACTCTAAAACCAGCTGCACAAGCCCATGCAGCTTGCAAAGCTCACGCAGCAACAAAAAGCACAAGCTACTTGCATATCCAACAAACGCTCGCGAGCACACTGTAAAGAACCCAAAGTCCTAGAAGTACAGCTAGAGCGATTACTGACAGGCAGCCCGTGGCCGCTGGGGCGGTCAAACTTTGCTTTTTGAACTTCGGACTCCGGGCCGCGTAACGCGCACCGTTGCACGTATGGCAGGCGGAAGCGCCCAAACTATTGAATGCTCCACACGTCTTACATTCCCAGTCGCTCATAGGCGCCTCTCTTCTGAGGTCGGTCGCGAGAGAAAATATTGCCGCCTTTGAGAAAAAATGGATCTCGCACGTAAATTAGCGCCCCCGCGAATCAACGGCGTCAGGAAGATCTATCTTTTTCATCTCCTTGAACCTATGCCACCACGGCAACTGCCAGGCGATACAACAAATTGCGGTTATCCAAGAAGTGGGGACGCCACGGAGAATAAAAGCAAAAAGAAAGAGCGAAAGTATGCCCAGCAATCCCAAGAGAGGTGCCAGTGCAACTATCCAAGCCCCGGAAATTTTGGCCTCTTGGGTAAATTTGAGCATCGCAAGCGGTAAAGCTGTACCTACCAGAGGAGCCCAGAACAAAAGAGCCACACCACCATCAATCTCACGGGGATAAACCACCTGGCCTAATCCGAATACAGCCGCCCAAACAATGATTCCAACAATAAATGCCGATACGATCCCAAAAGTCCGCATAGTTCCCTTCCCAAAATTAGGGCCATCGTATCGCACGCCCGCAAAACCCATCGAGGAGGCACTAACAACTGACCGCACGTAAGCCGTCAGATATCGTCCAGGACGACCACCCCTACTGCAACGCCCCCGCCACCACATTGATGCTGAGCGCCAGAATCAGCATATTGAAGCCAAATGACAGCACGCCGTGCACCAGCGTAAGCCGGCGCATCTCGCGTGAGGTGACTTCCACGTCGGAGACCTGCGAGGTCATGCCGACCACGTGGGAGTAATAGAGAAAATCAAAATAATCCGGATCCAGGTTGCCGGGGAAACACAGGCCGGGGCCGTCTGGCTCGTTGCGCTTTTCTTCGTGGTAATAGCGGTGCGCATACCTGAACGCATAAATCGTCTGGATGAACAGCCACGAAGCGGCCAGCGCCGCGACGGAGAGCGCGATGTGCAGGCTGCGCGCCATGCCTGAAAGGTCTTTGGCCTGCTGCATCATCAGCGTGATGGCGGCGACGCAGGCCATGGTGGCCAGCACCATCAGCAAAAACAGCACGATGCTGGGCTCGTCCTGCGCCTGTGCGCGCTCGCGTGTGCGCTTGGCGTCAAAGCGCACGCACAGCCACCAGGCCAGGCCCAGGTAAACGGCGATGCCGGCGCACCAGCCCAGCAGGCCGCGAAACTGCCAGCCCATGGGCAGCGGCAGGGCCGCCACCACCAGCCCGGCCACCAGGCCCAGGGTGAGCCGCTGCGGGCCTGTGGTTTCGGAAAAATGTTTGCGCATGAGGTGCATTGTGGGGCCGGCGGCACCCCGGCTTCAAGCCCGTCCCTTACGCCGGGCAGTCACCAGCCATGATGCGCCGGTACCACTCGTGGAAATGCCGCATGCCGTCTTCCAGCGGCGACTGGTAGGGCCCGGTGTCCGAAACGCCGCGCGCCAGCAGTGCGCGCCGGCCCGCGTCCATGCGCTCGCCGATCTCGTCGTCTTCCCTGGCGGTTTCCATATAGGCGGCGCGGTGCGCCTCCATGAATTCCGGCTCGAAGGCGGCGATCTCTTCAGGGTAATAAAACTCCACGACGTTGACGGTTTCCTGCGGGCCTTTGGGGTAAAGCGCGGAGAGCACCAGCACATGCGGGTAGAGCTCGATCATGTGGGTGGGGAAGTAAGTGACCCAGACCGCGCCGAAGTCGGGCGGCGTGCCGGTGCGGTATTGCAGCAGGCGGTCATGCCAGTCGCGGTAGATGTCGGAGCCCGGCGCGTTCAGCGACTCGTGCACACCGACGCGCTGCATGCTGTACCAGTCGGCAAAGTCCCAGCTCAAGTTGTCGCAGCTCACAAAGCTGCCCAGGCCGGGGTGAAAGGGCGCGACATGGTAGTCCTCCAGGTAGACCTCGATAAAGGTCTTCCAGTTGTAGTGGCAGGGGTGCACTTCCACATGGCCCAGCACATAGTCTGAAAAATCAAACTCCGGCCTGGTGAAGAGCGGCGCCATGTCGCGCGCCGGGTCGCGCGGGCCTTCGAACAGCAGGCCGTGGCAGTTGCGCAGGGGAAAGCGCTGCAGGTTCTTGCAGGGCTTTTGCTCGAACTGGGGCGCGCCCAGCAGCTCGCCGCTACTGTTGTAAGTCCAGCGGTGCAGCGGGCAGACGATGTGCCCGCCGGCGGCCGACAGATTGCCTTTGGGATTGGCCGCGCCGGCCACATTGCCGGGCTCGCCGCCCAGGATCAGGGCCTGGCGGTGACGGCAGACGTTGGACAGCAGCTCCACACCCTGCGGGTTGCGCACCAGCACGCGGCCGCCGTCTTCCTGGGCGAGCCTGTGCCAGTCGCCGACCTGCGGCACGGCTTTCTCGTGGCCTATGTATTGGGCGGCGTTGTTGAAAATCAGGGCCTGTTCACGCGCGAACAAGCCTTCGTCGAAGTAAGCGCTGACGGGCAACTGCGGGGACGCCGGCATGACATGCACCAGGCGTGCGATATCGTTCATAGAACTCTCCAGGGCGTGGCGACGCGCACCGGCCTGCATGGCAGGGCCGCGTCGCGGAATCAATGGCCCGGACTACGAAGGATCGCCCTGCAATCGGGCGATGCGCTTGTCGAGCGGGAGCTTGGGGCAGGTGCTGCATTTCTCGCCGTCATGGCGGCGAAAGTAATGGCAGCACACTTTGCGATCAAGGGCCAGCGCAGGCGTCCCGTCGCGCGCACGGTAAGCAAACATTCCGCAGCCGCCAGCAATGCCCAGCTGGGCCAGCCATTTCTCGCCGAGCGCAGCGACCTTGGTGTCCTCAAAAAGCCCTGGGCTGCTGCGATGCACCAGCAGCAGCGCGCCTAGCACGCATTCGGCCTGTAGCCGGTCGGCGGCGCGGGCATGCAGGGCCACCAGCGGCATGAGGGCCGCGCGCGTGGCATCGCAGAGACCACGCAGCTCACCGGCCGCGAGGCGCATACGTTCAGCCAGCGAAGCGGCCTTCATGGGCGCACGCACCGGCAGTTGAAAACCGCTGGGGAACCCGCCCACCACGGGCTGCGTGAAGCCGGCGAGTCCAGGCACATGGCTGTCAAGGTGGGCGGCAATCACGCTGAGGTAGATGGGCTGCCAGATCGCCAGCCCCCAGCAGCGCAGCGCCACATAGTGCGCACCGGCTTCGGGGTAGGACTCTGCCCAATGGCGGCACAGCGCGCGCAAAGGACTTGTTGCCGCGCCCTCCCCTTCGGCATAAAGTAGCGCGCCGGCTAGCGGCGCACCGCCCTGCTCCCCGCGCAGCGCGGCGGCGATGCCCGCGGCCAGCTGCAACACGCGAGCAAGGTCGGCGTCGGGCGCGCAGGCCCACGCTGGCACAGGCGCGCTGTCCAGCGCCGCCTCCCCGGCCCGCATGTCCAGGCTCATGCGACGCTTTCCATCACCGGCTCCGCGGCGGGCCGGGTTGCGGTGCGGCGGCGCATGCCGGCAATCGGATTGACCAGGTTGCCGGCCATTTTGAGGCTGGACGCAGGGTCGGCCAGGTTGACCATCTGCACGTTGTTGCCGAGCTGCAGGCGGTTGAGGCAGGAGTGCAGGAACTCGGGCACAAACATGTCGTAGTGCGCGAACTTGGCGGCCATCTCGGGATGGGCGTCTTCGTAATCGCAAACGCAGTCGGCCACCGCGTGCCAGAAGTCGTCTTCGCTGCAGCAGGCGTTCTCAACCAGCACCTGGTTGATGTGGCGCAGCACGCCGTCGAACACGTCGATAAAGATACCCAGCAGCTTGAAGTGGTCGGGCACGTCGACGGCCAGGCGCTCGACGCGCTCGGGCAGTTC
>Ga0102589_1001282_pt1 | contig 35926 bp, 34 predicted proteins | sample AraplaMF_Col_mLB_FD_76858 | JGI IMG/M metagenome (GOLD analysis project Ga0102589, IMG submission 76858) | Arabidopsis root microbial communities from the University of North Carolina, USA - plate scrape MF_Col_mLB | ecosystem: Host-associated > Plants > Roots > Endosphere | place: USA...
CAGCCCGCCACCGCCGCATTCGTTGAAGACATGCGCGTGCTGGCGCGGCAGTTCCAGTTCGAGGCCATGGGCCGCCAGCTCGCCAACCAGGAGGCCAGCCATGAGCAGCGTGCTTGAAGATTCCCCCACCACACTGAACCCGCCGAGCCGCAGCCTGGACCGAACGCTGGACCGGGCCAACAGCGACGTCGTGCTCATCGTGGACGACGTGCCCGACAACCTGTCGGTGCTGCACGACGCGCTCGATGAATCGGGCTACACCGTGCTGGTGGCCACCAGCGGCGAGGCCGCGCTGCAGCGCGCGCTGCAGGCCAGGCCCGACATCGTGCTGCTGGACGCGATGATGCCGGGCATGGATGGCTTTGAAGTCGCCAAGCGCTTGAAGGCCTTGGCTGAGACCGCCCACATTCCCATCATCTTCATGACGGGCCTCACCGAAACCGAGCACCTGGTGGCCGCGCTGGAGGCCGGCGGCGTGGACTACGTGACCAAGCCCATCAAGCCCAAGGAAGTCATGGCGCGCATGGGCGTGCACCTGCAGGGCGCGCGCCGCGCCCGCCAGGAGGCGCGCCAGGCCGGCCAGGCGCGCAACGCGCTGGACGCTTTTGGGTATGCCAGCATCACGGTGCGCATGGGCGGCGCGGCCGACGGCCGGCTGATCTGGCAGACGCCGTTGGCGCGCGACCTGCTGATGCGCTACTACGGCACCTCGGCGCCGCAGACACCCGAACCGGTGCTGGCCTGGCTGCGCAGCCATATGGCCGATGCCGGGCGCCAGATTGAGCCGCCACGCCTGGCTGTGGAAATGGGCTCGCGCAGGCTGACTTTCCGGCTGCACCAGCAGACCGGCGACGGTGCCGAAAGCGACGGCTCCGGCAAAGGCGACTGGCTGATCGTGATGCGCGAGATCTCCGACGACGCGGTGGTGGAAGCCATGAGCCTGAGCTTCAAGCTCACGGCCCGCGAAGCCGAGGTGCTGTACTGGGTGGTCAAGGGCAAGACCAACCGCGACATCGGCGACATCCTGGGCTCCAGCCCGGCCACCGTGAAGAAGCACCTGGAGCGCGTCTATGCCAAGCTGGGCGTGGAAACCCGCACTGCCGCCGCGGGCATGGCCATGAACCGCATACGTCAGCTACACCCACAATTCGAAGGCTAGCGGCATGGCCCCCATGGCCGCTCACTGCGTGTAGCCTGCGGCCCGGCCCTTCGACAAGCTCAGGACAGCCCAAGGCCCGTTCCGCGGCCCCTGCTTGGGAATACGGGAAGCGGGACCGGTGCTCTGTACCGCCTTTGGGCAGGTTTATGCGTCAGCGGTTACAATAGGAGCTTCGGTAAAGCATCAGCTTTTTACATCGAAGCTTTCCTCAATAGGCTTCCTTCTCAATAGCGGCGCTTCCCAGAGCCCGAATCCACAGTGTTTTCAGTGCCCATACAGCCCTGAACCCTCTCAGCACTGTTCCGTTTTTCCGGCGAGCACTCTTCCCGACAGTGCCCACGCATGGCTCAACCAGCCCAGCCCCTGACAAGGGCCAGGCGGGTGGAAACCGAACACCCGCCGGCTTGTCCGCAAGCCGATTCTCCTTATTTATCAAGCCGGGATGCATACCCGGCACGGAATTTTTATGAACGTAGATCACACCAAAATCGCGGTGGGCAAGTACCTTGTCTCACCACTGGCCAAGCAGCAAGGCGAAGGCTACGCTGCATCGGTCTCCATCCGCTCCGGCCGCGGCAGCGCCACGCATGACCGCGTGCTGCGCTTCAGCGGCCTTTTCGACAGCGCGGCCTCGGCCGTGCAGTACGCGACGGAACACGCCCTGCGCTGGATCAGCGAGCGCTCGGCGCCCGCCTGCGCCTGAAGCTTGCCGCCGTCGCAAAGACACAAGTCATCCAAGACATCACCGATAACTTTTTTCCATTCCTAGGAGTTACATCATGGCCAAAGAAGAACTGATTGAGATGCATGGGCTGGTCGACGAAGTGTTGCCGGATTCGCGCTTTCGCGTCACGCTCGAGAACGGCCATAAGCTTGTGGCCTACACCTCCGGCAAGATGCGCAAGAACCATATCCGCATCCTTGCCGGCGACCAGGTGTCGCTGGAGCTTTCGCCCTACGACCTGAGCAAGGGTCGGATCACCTTCCGGCACATCGCGGGCCGCCCGCCAGGCCCCGCCCCGCGCGCAGCCCGATAAAGCGGGCCGTTCACGGCGCCCTCAAAGCATGAAGCCCGGCAGGTGGAGATTTCTCCGCCTGCCGGGCTTTATTTTTTGGCGATTGGCGATTGGTGATTGACGATGGAGGGCTGGATCAGTGCCGGTCGGCCGCCATGTGCTCGGTCTTCTGGTTGAGCAGCACCTCGGGCTCCTGGGCTTCAACCCAGTTCTCATTGTTGAGCCCCGCATTGAGCCGCCCCATGTCCAGCTCGTCCGTCCATTTGGCGACAACGATGGTGGCCACGCCGTTGCCTATCAGGTTGGTCAACGCACGCGCTTCCGACATGAAGCGGTCTATGCCCAGGATCAGCGCCAGCCCCGCCACGGGCACGGTGCCCACGGCCGACAGCGTGGCGGCCAGCACGATAAAGCCGCTGCCCGTGATGCCGGCCGCACCTTTGGACGTCAGCAGCAGTACAGCCAGCAGCGTGAGTTCCTGCGTGAGCGTCATCGGCGTGTTGGTGGCCTGCGCGATAAACACCGCCGCCATCGTGAGGTAGATGGACGTGCCGTCCAGGTTGAAGGAATAGCCAGTCGGGATCACCAGGCCTACGGTGGTCTTCTTCGCGCCCAGGTTCTCCATTTTTTCCATCATGCGCGGCAGCACCGATTCGGACGAAGAAGTGCCCAGCACGATCAGCAGCTCTTCCTTGATGTACTTGATGAACTTCCAGATGCTGAAACCATGGACGCGCGCGATGGCGCCCAGCACGACGAAGATAAAGATCAGGCAGGTTGCGTAGAAGGCTGCCATCAGCTTGCCCAGCGACACCAGGCTGTCCACGCCGTACGCGCCTATGGTGAAAGCCATGGCGCCGAAGGCACCTATGGGCGCCACCTTCATGATAAAGCCGACGATGGTGAACAGCACGTGCGAGGTTTTCTCGATGAAGTCAAACACCAGCGTGCCGCGGCCGCCGAAGCGGTGCAGCGCGAAGCCGAACATCACCGCGATCAGCAGCACCTGCAGGATCTCGCCCTTGGCGAAGGCATCCACCACGGTGGACGGAATGATGTTCATGATGAAGTCAGTCGTGCCCACCATCTTGCCGGGCGCGGTGTAGGCCGCGATGGCTTTGGTGTCCAGTGTGGACACGTCGACATTCATGCCCTGGCCCGGCTTGAACACATTGACCAGCACCAGCCCGATGATCAGTGCGAAGGTGCTGACGATCTCAAAGTACAGCAGTGCCAGGCCGCCGGTCTTGCCGACTTTCTTCATGTCCTCCATGCCGGCGATGCCGATCACGACGGTGCAGAAGATGATAGGCGCGATCATCATCTTGATGAGCTTGATGAAACCGTCGCCCAGCGGCTTCATGAGCTTGCCGGCCTCGGGGTAGAAATGCCCCAGCAGCACGCCGGCGATCACCGCGCAGATCACCTGGAAGTACAGCGATTTGTAAAGAGGGGGCTTGCGGCTTGTTGTCTTCGTTGTGGTTGTTGTCATGGCCGGAGCGCATCAGCTTGTGCGCGGTTGTGATCGGGCTATCAAATATAGCCCTGCCACACAATTTGTCCATGTGGGAAACCACAGATCACAATCTTTACGCAGCCGCCACGCGCGGCTAAAACGCTCAGCCGGCCGGAGTGCCGCCACTGCCGCTGCTTCCACCACTGGCAGCCGGAGGGCGCGCCATCCAGGCGATCAGCGAGGACCGCATGGCTTCCTCCACCGACATGTCTATGGGCTGCACCCAGTCGGCCGGCACGAACACGGTGTAGCCGCCTATCATGTAACCCATGGGCAGGTAGACCGCGACGCGCTCACCGGGCAGGAAGCCGGCGGGCAGGTCGGCGAAGCTGCGGCGCGTGATCAGCCCCACGATCTCCATCGCATTGCCGGGCATGCGCAGGATCACCACGCTTTGCTCGCCTTGCTTGCCCGAAGGGGAAAAGTAATCGGCAAAGCTTTTGAGCGAAGAGTAGATGCTCTTGACCACCGGCAGGTTGGTGAAAGGCATTTCCGCGAAAGTCAGCAGCTTGCGCACGCTTTGCTTGGACACCAGGTAGCCGATCACCAGGATGATCAGCACGCCGACCACCAGGCCCATGCCGGGAATGTAAAAGCTGCCGATCAGTGGCCGCAAAACCCACAGCGCGGCGGTTTCCGTCCAGGCCAGGAAGATATAGAGCAGGTAAACCGTCAAGGCCACCGGCAGGATGGTGATGAGGCCGCGAAAGAAATATTTGTAAAGGCTTTTCATGGGGTTTTCAAGTGTGCAGGCGCGCACGATGCGCACTTGGCATGCCCTGCAATATAACCATTCCACTTGACGCTTACGCCGCGAGCACCGGTGGGCGCCTGTCGGCCTTCTCCTACATTTTTCCGGTACTAATCACCGCAGCCTGTCATATTTCTATGCTTAAACTTGCATCACTGCGAACACCGACATGGAACCCGACCCCGCTGCAGAGATGAAACCGGACACTGGCCCAGGTGTCTTCGCTCTTGGCGCCCCGGCTTTTCTGTTTTTCAGCATCGCCACACTATTCCTGTCAACACCGGCCCTTGCGCCGAAAGTTACGTTTACAGCCCTTGATATTTTTTTGCGGCGCTCCAAGCTGCGTTGCAAGGCCACGTCCGGCCTGCCCGGATATTTTTGAGGATTCCTGTTTCATGAGCCACTCCACATTGGTTAACGCACAACTCAAAATCCCTTTACGTTCCCTGGCCCTCACTGTTGAGGAGCCTACCCCCGGTGAATTTTGCTGGCGCATTCTTGAAAGCCGCCAGGGCCAAGATCCGCGGGTCTTCGAATCACTCTCCTGCTCCGATATCACTTTCGCCGCCTACGACACCGCGCTGGCCACCGGTTACGGCGAGCTGCAGCGACTGATCGGCCCGGACCTTCAATACGGACCGCGCAGCGAGGACGACACACAGGCCGAGCTTTTCGCCTCCCCCGCATCGCGGCCGGCCGCAAGCGGCCCCGACAAGCGCGAGGCCACGAGCAACGGCGCGCTCAAACCCGGTGTGGTGCCCGCATGAAGCCCGACCTGGAGGCAGACTACGCGCGCATGCGCGCGCAGTTGCAGGCATTGCAGGCGCAGCCCGTCAAGGATTTCGCGAAGATTGACCGGCTCATCGACGAGCTGGAAAAACTCCAGCTTGCGATCAAGGCTGAACACGGCCTGCAAGGAAACAACCCTCTCGAGTAGCGCAGCTTCACAGAAGGCCGTTTGCTGTGCGGGGCCGTGTTCCCGCATGTCCCATGCTGCATAGGCGTGTGAGGCGCGTAGCATTTTGTGACCTCGCTTGTCCTACACCGCCCGCTGTAGCAGACCGACGAAATCGGCCTCGCTCCTTCCCGTAAATTGAACTTAGCTGGCAATGGGGCCGGCGATTTACCAACCCGATTGCCTGTGACAGGCATGACCTAAGGAGTACACCATGAGAGCATCGAAACCCCTGGCATCCGTTGTGGCCGCAGCAGCAGTAGTGGGCGCCATCGGCCTGGCTTATGCCCAGGACACCAGCACGACCACGCCCGCCACGCCGGCAGACCAGACCATGCAGAACCAGGGCACTTCCGGCAGCACTTCCACTACGTCGCCTTCGACCACCACGAGCGACACCGCTGTCACGCCTACCGAGCGTCCCGCACAGGCTGACCGCAACTAAGCCAGGCCGTTCATGCCTCTGCGCATGAAAGCGCTCCGGATCGCTTCTGGCGGCCCGGAGCGTTTCATGTGAAGCGCATTTCTTCCAATCCAATCCATGCCTCCCCTGCCTGATTTGCAGCAGCGGCCCGCCGTTGAAGGGCCGAGGGCGGTGCCTGTGGCCAGGCAGCATTCAGACATTCTCGACGGCATCAAGCAGGGCGTCCTCTGGGGCGCCGCGATCGGGGTGCTGCTCCTTCCGCTCTTCAGGGCTCATCAGGTGGTCCCGCCTCCGGCTGCAGCCTTGCAAGCCACGGCGCCCTGGCCGGTGACGCCGCGTGTGGCCGATTTCGGCGATGAGCCCGCTTCGACCGAGGCGCGCGAAGTTGCCAATTGGGTCGTCACTTCCGGGGACAACCGCAAACTCTTTTTTGTCATCCTCGACAAGATCAACACCAAGGTGTTTGTCTTCGAGCCTTCCGGCAAGCTGCGCAGCGCCACGCCGGTATTGATAGGCGCGGCGCGCGGCGATGACTCGGTCGACGGTATAGGCGGGCGGCCCATCGCCCAGGTGCAGCCGCAGGAGCGCACCACACCCGCAGGCCGTTTTATGGGTGAGCCCGGGCGCAATGCCACAGGCGAGGACGTCGTCTGGGTCGATTACGACGCTGCCGTGTCCATGCACCGCGTGCGCACGCTGGAGCCCAAAGAGCGCCGGCTCGAACGCCTCGCCTCGCCGACCACCGAGGACAACCGCATCTCCTACGGCTGCATCAACATGCCCGTGGCATTTTTTGAAAACGTGCTCAAGCCCGCCTTCAATGCCAGCTACGGTGTGGTGTACGTGCTGCCCGAAGTCAAATCGCTGGCTGAGGTTTTCCCGGCGGCGCATGAGCTTGCCCTGAGGCAGGGCGCCACCGGTTCGCCAGCCTCTTGAAGCCATTGCGCGGACGAAAAAAAAAGCGGCACACTGCTTTAGCAATGCGCCGCTTGATTGCTGGCGGATTCAATTCAGCCTGGACCCCTTTGGAAGCCGTGCCGACAGCCACTCGTGCACGTCCGCGCGCACGTTGCGGCCTCGAAGCAGGAAGTCCTCATACCGGCTGGGCACATAGGGCAGGTACACCAGCGGCATGCCGGCCTGTTCGGGTGTGCGGTCCTTCTTCCTGCCGTTGCAATACCGGCAGGCGCTGACCAGGTTGGTCCACGAGTAGGGCCCTCCCTTGCTCGCAGGGACGATGTGTTCGGCCTCGAGGTCCTTTTCCTGAAACACCTGGGCACAGTAGGCACAGGTGCAGCGATCGCGGCGCAGCAGCTTGGGTTTGGTGACCGCCGGCACCACCTCGTGCAGGTTGCGTCGTGGGGCACCGCGCAGCGCGATGATGGGGTGGATGACCAGCGTGGATTGCCGGCCACGCGCGACGTTCCAGCCGCCGCGCAGCGTTACCAGAGGGCTTTCGCCTTGTTCCCAGGCGACGGTGCCGGTCGCATAGTGCAGAGCCGCCTCTTCAGCCGTGATCCAGGCCTGGGGCGTTCCCTGGATGTCGAGCTGAAGAACGTGGTGCATCGTGGCCTCCTGAGTTGAATGATGGGTGGTGCGGGCAGGGAATTTCGAAATCCCGACCTGCCGGTTAAAAGCCGGCTGCTCTGCCTCTGAGCTATGCCCGCGAAATCTGAGCCATACCCGCTGACAAAAAAATGGGGTGCAAGACCGGACTCGAACCGGTGACCCGCGGGGTCACATCCCGCTGCGCTGCCAACTGCGCCACATGCACCAGAGAAAGGAAGATGGCTCCACGGCCTGGGATCGAACCAGGGACGACGCGATTAACAGTCGCGCGCTCTACCAGCTGAGCTACCGTGAAATAAAAGGCGGATCAATCACCACTCACCGCATTCACGCACGCGCTGGTCGAGCTCGCGCTCGTCACGCGTTGACCTGTGTTTGGGTTGGGCATGGTTGAACCGGGCGCTGCCGGCGGCGATGATGCCGCCCAGGAGCGCGCGGACGATCCGCTTGCGAAGCTTCTCCGGCCTTTTGAAGGTCGCTGTGTTTTTGGCTGTCATGGCAAACCTCCTTGGGCTGGGTGGATAAAAAGTGGCGCACCTGGGCCGATTCGAACGGCCGACAAACGGTGTAGAAAACCGTCGCTCTATCCGGGCTGAGCTACAGGCGCTAGAGGGTAGAGGGGCCTGGAGGCGGCAGTCAGATTCGAACTGACGTGTGCTGACGCAAGCGGATTTGCAATCCGCCCCCTTCGGCCTCTTGGGTACGCCGCCGGAAATCATTGGCTGGCACGGGAAGAATCGAACTTCCAACCTTCGGTTTTGGAGACCGCTGCTCTGCCTGCTTGAGCTACGCACCAAGGGAAAAGAAAAAATAGCCGGCGGCCCGGCATGAAGAGTGGCGGCCTGTACGGGAATTGAACCCGTGACAACATCCTGGACAGGGAAGTGCTCTACCAGCTGAGCTAACAGACCTAAAGTGAATAACCCGCGGATTAAAAGTGGTGGAGTGCCAGGGACTCGAACCCCGCATGCCCGAAGACGCCGGATTTACAGTCCAGTGCAGTAGCCAGCTCTGCTCGCACTCCGAAAAAAATGAATGGCCTCGCGTGAAAGATTTGAACTTCCGACCCTCTGCTTCGTAGGCAGATGCTCTGATTCCGGACTGAGCTAACGCGAGAAAAAAAGGTGCGCATGGTCAGCGCAGGCAGGTTCGACTGCCTAAACCAATTGGCGGAAGATAAGGGATTCGAACCCATGAGCCCGCTTTCGCGGGCTCTCGCTTAGCAAGCGAGTGCCTGAGAACCTGTTCACGGCCTAAACGGGGCCGCGCAAGTGCCTTCTCGGGATGGGGTGCAAGGCGCGGTGCGACGCCCATAGCCCAGCTATGGGCTAGCGCCGCAACGCTGCAGACCGCCCGAGAAGGCACTTGCCCTCCGGGTTGGGGTGAAATCGGGCGATTGAGCCACCCAGGCCCTTGCATGGGCATTAGCCCATGCGGCGGTCCTGGTCGGCCCACTCATCCCGATTGCACCCCAACGCGGCCCCGTTTAGGCCGTGAACAGGTTCTGACCTCTCGGCCAATCTTCCAAAAAAATCTCCGGTTACGAGTTCCGGTGCCCCCCTATCTTTGAGGCCGGTTTCCGCACTACGCCCTTTCGGGCACTGCGCTCCTTTTTATTCACAACTGGAATTGGCGTCACGTAGGGGATTCGAACCCCTGTCTACAAGGATGAAAACCTTGTGTCCTGAGCCACTAGACGAACGTGACGAATACTTTGGAAAGACAAATCCATTTCGGCTGTACCCGTATGCGGGCGGCCGGCATCAAGCCGGCCGGGATCTCCCGCTGCACCGCATCTCCGGGGCCATGAACCCCGGTAGCGAGCACACACGCCGCCAGATCGTTTCCTCGATCTCGCGCAGGCGGCGTGACACAGACACACCCGAAATGGAGCGGACAGACGGCTTCGAACCGGCGACATTGAGCCTGGAAGGCTCACGCTCTACCAGTTGAGCTATGTCCGCAATTTCTTGCGGGACTCGTTGCCATCCAGTGTGTGGCTGCTGTCCCGCTGCTGAATTTTTAAAGAACCCCGCGCTTGAAGCGCACAGACGGCACGATCACCGTCAGGGGAAAACAAAAAAAGGCCCGGTTCCTTGCGGATACCGGGCCTCTGGTGTCAGAGATTCAGAAGGTACGCTCAGGCGTCTCCTCCTCCCGGTGGTGTGCAATCCTCATGGTTCAGCTGGTGCATGGTTGTGCGCAAAACGGATGCCGCATAGGAACTCAGCCCACATGAGCCCAGATAAACGTCAAGGCGACGCACGCCAGCTCCGCCCCAATCGGGGGTGCTGTTGATGGCGATGGCGGCTATCGGTTTCATGATGGGTGTGTGAAAAGGGTTGGTATCAAAAGTAGCAATGGGATGTAATGTAAAATCTTTTTACATCATCGTCAACGCATCGCTGAAAAATAAATTCGATTGTTGCAATCACGTCACATGGAATCCCCGGACATCAATCGAACCAGGCGCAACAACCTGCTGATCATTATTCGTGAGTACAGCGAAAGGGAGTTGGCCGCTGGTGAATCGCCAGTGGGCATGCTGGGCAGGCTGGCCAAAGAACTCGGCCTGAGCGCCGGCGGGCTGAGCCAGTTCAAAGGAGACGCCAATGGTTCCGGCCGGAACATAGGCGATGCCGCAGCCGCCCAGATCGAGAGCCGCCTGGGGAAGCCCAAAGGGTGGATGGACGAAGACCATGGCGGCGATGCTTTCAACCCCGCCGAAAACGCATTTATTGAGATGGCGCGCAGCGCATGGCGCAGCACGGACGCCAAAGGCCGGCGGCAGCTGATGCAGCTGGCGAAGCGGGGCTTCGGCGAAGCTGCAACTGACGCCACCACGAAGGCTAGGTCTGGCGCGAAATAAGCTGATTTCCCTCCCGTTTTTTGTAACTTGTAACGACGGCAGCCAATGCCTGGAATGATGTTGTTGCATGCCCGCATCTGCCATGCCAAAAAACTGCGGTTTTGGCGACTGTTACATCGTCGCTCGAGTATTCGCATCAACCCGGAAAATGCCTCCTATGCATTGCTGTTAAATATTTTGTAGCTACTTAATTGATAGCGAGTGTCCGAAGCATCCCAGGGTTTTTCCGTTGAGCACATTTGCTTGCATCGCTAACATGGTGCAACCAGCGCCGGGATGCGGGTGAGAACTGCGGCCCCGGTTTTTTGATGTGCGTTCGCGCACTGTTTTTGGCTCCACGCACGGGACCCGGATGTTGTTCACAGGCAAAAAGCACGCACAAAGAATCGCCCGCACGGTGGCCCTTGCCGCTTTTGCCGCTGTCCCCTTGTTTTCCTTTGCCGCGCCGCTGGCGCCTTATGGTGATGGGGCCATTGCGCCGGCCGTGACTCCCGACGCCAGCATGCCGCTTGTCTCCGCATCCGCTGATGCACGCCAGGCCTTGCGCTGGGTGATGGATGGGCATGACAACGAAGGCCTGCCTTTTGTCATCGTGGATAAAAAAGGCGGGCGCATCTTTGTATTTGAAGCCGGTGGGCAATTGCGCGGCACATCGCCCGCACTGACGGGCCTGGCGCCCGGCGATCATAGTGTGCCCGGCATGGCGCAGCGCAGCGTCGCCAGCCTGCGTGATTACGAACGCACTACGCCTGCGGGCCGTTTTGTGTCCGAGCCCGGCCACAACCTGCAGGGCGAGGCCATTGTCTGGATTGATTACGCGGCCAAGCTTGCCATCCACCGCCTGCGTCCCGCGCCGCCGTCTGAGCGCCGCGCCGAGCGTCTGGCATCAGAAACACCCGACGACAACCGCATCTCCATGGGCTGCGTGGTGGTGCCGGTCAGCTTTTACGAAACGGTCGTCGGCCCAGTCCTCGGCAAAAGCCGCGGTGTTGTTTACGTGCTGCCTGAAACCCAGCCCCTTGGCCGCATGCTGGGTGCGTTGCAGCTAAGCCAGCGCTAGAGCATCAGGCCGAGCGGCCTCCGCAGGCCCAGGCTGTTTACACGGCCTTCGTACGGCCCCGGCCTTCAAACAGGTGCTCCTACAACTACAGGCGCGTCAGCCATCCCTTACTTTCAGCAGGCCTTCAGGCTGGCAAGGGGCGCGCGGCGCGCCACCTACATTGGATTTGTGTCTTCAACCACTTCTAGGAGAAACAGATGCCCATCATTGCCTGGCTACTTGGTGTCCCCCTCAGTGTGATTCTCATCTTGATGCTGCTGGGCGTGTTTTAACGCCTGCGCTATGAGCGGCCTCGCGGCCGTTGGAAGCAAAGAGCCCGCGAATGCGGGCTTTTTGCTGGCGCTCTTCGCCCACTCACACGGCGGCGGCCGGCTCCTTGATCGGCCGGGCGCGCAGCCGCGCGATCTTCCACCAGCCCGGCAGCAGGCCCTGGATTTCCGGCCGCGTAAAGCGGTCGTCGATCAAATAAACCACGCCGCGGTCGGAAGTCGTGCGTATCACCCGCCCCGCCGCCTGCACCACCTTCTGCAGGCCGGGATAGAGGTATGTGTAGTCATAGCTCTGGGCCGCGCCGAAGTTGGCGCCCATGCGCTCGCGAATCTGCTCGTTTACCGGGTTGACCTGCGGCAGGCCCAGCGTGGCGATGAAAGCGCCTATGAGCCGTTCGCCCGGCAGGTCTATGCCCTCGGCAAATGAGCCGCCCAGCACGGCAAAACCTATGCCCTGCGAAGCCGGCGTGAAACGTGCGAGGAAGGCATCGCGCGCGGCTTCCTCCATGCCGCGTGTCTGCTCCCACACCGGGATCTGCGGGTAGCGCTGGCGGAACAGCGCGACGAGCTTCTGCAGGTAGTCGTAGCTGCTCAAAAATGCCAGGTAGTTGCCCGGCCGGCTTTCATACTGCCGCGCCATCAGGTTCACGATGGGCGAGAGCGAATCGCCCCGGTGCTGGAACCGCGTGGAGACGTCGCTGACCACCGAAACCTGCAGTTGCTCGGCCAGGAAGGGCGACTCCACCTCAGTCCACACAGTGCCGGCCGGCAGGCCCAGCGTGTCGGCGTAGTAGTTCTGCGGACTCAGCGTGGCCGAAAACAGCGCCGCCGACTGCGCGGCCGCGAAGCGCGGCGCTAAAAAGGGCGCCGGCACCACGTTGCGGATATTGAGCACCGCGAGCGGCTCGCCCATGGCCTGGCCGAAAGCGCCGGAGCCGGCATCGCCCTGCAGAGTCACGTCGAACAGCGAATGCTCGCCAAAGGCCTCGGCCATGCGCGAGAAATGCAGCGCCTCGAAATAAAAGTCCTGCAGCTCGCCGTCCATGCGCGTTGGGTTGGCCAGCAGGAAGTCGGTGATCTGCGACAGCGCCTGGCCCAGCGTCTTGAGAAAGGGTACGGGCAGCTCGGCGTGAACCTGGTAGGTCTCCTCCTGCGCGTTCTGCAGTTCCTGCAGGCTGCGGTTGAGCCGCTCCAGCGCGCCCCGCACCGCGCGCGGCGCGCCGCCGTGCACCTGCTGCAACTGCGCCTGGCTTAGCGTGGCTGAATACATTTTTCGCGCGCGCTCCACCAGGTTGTGCGCCTCGTCCACCAGCACGGCCACACGCCACTGGTTGCCCTGGACCTGGCCGTGCAGCAGCGCGCTGGTGTCGAAGTAGTAGTTGTAGTCGCCCACCACCACATCCGACCAGGTCACCACTTCCTGGCTCAGGTAGTAAGGGCACACATGGTGGGCCAGCGCCAGCTCGCGCAGCGCGGCCTTGTCCAGCGGGCCGTGTGCGGCGGCATGCCTTACGGCGGCGCTGCGCGCCTGCGGCAAGCGGTCGTAGAAGCCCTTGGCCAGGGGGCAGGCGTCGCCGTGGCAGGCCTTGCCCGGGTGTTCGCAAGCCTTGTCGCGCGCCACCAGTTCCAGCACGCGCAGCGGCAGGGCTTGCGTGCTGCCCTTGATGCGGTCCAGCGCGTCCAGCGCCAGCCGGCGGCCGGGAGTTTTTGCAGCCAGGAAGAACAATTTATCGAGTTGCTTTTTCGGCACCGCCTTGAGCAGCGGAAACACCGTGCCTATGGTCTTGCCTATGCCCGTGGGTGCCTGCGCCATGAGGCAACTGCCGGCCTGCGCGGTCTTGTAGACGGCCTCGGCCAGTTCGCGCTGGCCCGGCCGGAAGGCGGGGTGGGGAAATTCCAATGCCGTCAGCGCCGCATCGCGCGCCTGGCGGTGCGCCAGTTCCTGCTCGGCCCAGGCCAGAAAGCGCTCGCACTGCGCCTCAAAATAGTCCTTGAGCGCGGCAGCTGTGAAGTGCTCTGTCAGCGGCGTTTCCTGCGTGCTGGCCACGTCGAAGTAAACCAGGCTCAGGTTGATGTCCTGCAACTGCCGGTCCTGGCACAGCAGCCAGCCGTAAATCTTCAACTGTGCCCAGTGCAGGTGCCGTCGGTTGTCGGCCATGGCATGCAGGTCACCCCTGTAAGTCTTGACCTCTTCGAGCTGGTTCTGATCAGGGTCGTAGCCATCGGCGCGGCCGCGTACCCTCAGCGTCTTGTACTCGCCCTCCAGGCTGACTTCCGGCTGGTAGCTTTCCCCACGGCGCGACGCGACCAGTGCATGGCCGGCCATGCCTTCCTGGGAGGAGGGCGATGGCGTAAAGCGCAGGTCGAGGTCGCCGTGTTTGGCGGTGAATTCGCACAGGGCCCTGACGGCCACAAGGTATTTCAATCGGGGGCGCTCTCTGGATGGAGGGGAAGCGGGTGGGGCAGGCTTCATGGTAGCGCAGCTTGATTGGCCCCCTCGCCCTCTGGGAGAGGGTTGGGGTGAGGGCCGTCGGCCTCCAAGACGCACCGCGAAACTTCAAGCACAGCAGGCCCTCATCCCTGCCTTCTCCCAGAGGGAGAAGGAGTAAACATCGTGAAACAGAGTATTGGCGCCCGGGTCATTTACCGATTCACCGCAGCCGTCTACATTCGTCCCATGGACCAAATCATCGTCTGGCTGGAGCTGTACGGCCTGGCCGCAGTCTTTCTCAACATCGTGCTGGAGCAGCTCGGCCTGCCGATTCCCGCTTACCCGGTGCTCATACTCACCGGCGCCCTGAGCTTCAACGGTCAGTATTCGCCCGGCAGCCTGCTCGCCACGGCCGTGGCAGCCTGCCTGATCGCCGACGGCATCTGGTACTGGGCCGGCAAGCGTTACGGCAGCCGCGTGCTCAAGACACTTTGCCGCATTTCGCTATCGCCCGATTCCTGCGTGCGCCAGACCGAATCCATCTTCACGCGCTGGGGCGCCAGGTCGCTGGTGCTGGCCAAGTTCATTCCCGGTTTCGCCTCCCTGGCCACGGCGCTGGCCGGCCGCACCGGTGTGCCCTTCGGGCGCTTCCTGTTTTTTGATGCCATAGGCGCGGCCTTGTATGCCGGCGTGGGCCTGGCGATAGGCATGGTGTTCCATGACGCCGTCGCCGACGTGCTGGCCGTGTTCGAGCAGATGGGCCGTATCGGCTTGATGGTGCTGCTGGCGGCCTTCGCGCTTTTCCTGGTGCACAAATGGTGGCAGCGCCAGCGCTTTTTACGCCAGATGCGCATGGCGCGCATCACCCCGCAGGAGCTGCTGCGGCTGACGCAGGGTGGGCAGCCGGCGGTGATCCTCGACGTGCGCAGCGAACTCAGCCGCGGCGAAGGCGGCATCATTCCGGGCGCCTTGCTGTGGTCGGACCCGGACCGCAAGATGGTCACGCTGGACTTGCCGCACGACGTGGCCGTGGTGGTGTACTGCGCCTGCCCCAACGACGCCTCCGCCGCCCAGGTGGCCAGGCGCCTGATGGCGGCAGGCTTCAAGAACGTGCGGCCGTTGCATGGCGGCATAGACGCCTGGCAGGCGGCCGGGCTGTCGCTGGAATACCCGCACGCCGTGTGAATGGGTAAAAGTACCTTTGCGCTTCAGGGGCAGGCGGCGCTAAGCTCTTGGGCCAAAGTGGGCCGAAGCCACCCGCGCGGAGTTCTGTAAAAAGAGGTCTTAAGTTTGCAAATTTTGCCCGTGGCGGCTGCTCGCGCACCCAAAAGAAGACAGGGTGTTGTCCTATGGCGGAATTTCCTGCGGCGCAGCACACTCGGTGCGCAAACGCCGTGCAAAATGCATCAAGGCGCCTCGCCTTTGCAAGAAAGTAAACAGCCGCGCATGAAGCCCTTTTCGCCAGGCGAATCGACCGCAACCCACCGCCAGCAAGGCTCGCCGGAACGGGCCGGTGCCGTGCTGGCGATCCCACGCTCCGAGGTGCGGCAGTGAAGCGCGACGAAACCCTGGCCCAGGCCAATGAACGCCTGCAGGCCGAGGCCCTCGCGCTGGCCGAAGCCAACAAGGCCTTGGCGCAGGAACTTGCCGACCAGCGCCGTGCCACCGAGTCGCTCAAAGACGACGTGGACAGCCTGCGCAGCCTGGCCTCGATCTCCGCCGACTGGTACTGGGAGCAGGACGCGGACTATCGCTTCAGCCATTTCGCCGTCGAGCGCGGCGGCAGTTCCGCGGATACGGACCTCAACGGCGCCATCGGCAAGCAGCGCTGGGAACTGGAAGGGGCCTATCCGCTGAGCATGTCCTGGGACCATCACCGCGCGGTGCTGGACGCACGCCAGGCATTCCGCGACTTTGAGTACATCCGCGTGCTGGGCGACGGCGTGGCCCATTATTTTTCCGCCAGCGGCGTGCCGGTGTTCAACAAGCAGCATGAATTCGTCGGCTACCGCGGCACGACCCGCGACAACACGGTTGCCAGGCGCATCGAGGAAAGAGAACGCAAGGCCGCGCGCTTTCTCGACGACGTCGTCGACAACATGCCGGTGGCCGTCCACCTGAAATCAGTGCAGGACGGCCTGCGCATTGTCGCCTGGAACAAGGCGGCCGAGAGCCTTTACGGCATCCGGCGCGAAGACGCCATGGGCCGCACCGTGCACGACCTCTGGCCCCAGGACCACGCGGATCGTATCAACGTCTCCGACGTGGAAGTATCGACGACGGGCGTCATGCAGGACTTCCCCGACCGGACCATCATGACGCGCGACCGCGGAATGATACGCGTGCACATGCGCAAAGTCCCCATCAAGGACGGCGGCGGCAGGGTCACACACCTTCTGATCACCGCCGAGGACATCACCGAGCGCCTTGCCGCCGAGAATCACCTGCACAGCAGCCAGGAGCGGTTCAGAAGCCTCACCGAGCTCTCGTCCGACTGGTACTGGGAACAGGACACAAGCTTTCGCAACATCTTTGTCTCCAATGATCCGCAGCGCTTTGCCCTGGGAACCCAGGTCATCGGGGAAGGGCTGTGCCGATGGGACCTGCCCAACTCCGCGCCGCTTGTCGGCACGTGGCAGGACCACAAGGCCGCCTTGCAGGCGCATTTGCCGTTCCGTAATTTTGAGTATCGGCTGACAAAGGCCGATGGCGGTGTCATTTACCGCAGCGTCAGCGGAGAGCCGGTGTTTGGCGAGGACGGAGTCTTCGAAGGCTACCGCGGCGTGGGAAGCGACATCACCGAGCGCAAGCTGACCGAAACCGCGCTGCGCGCAAGCAACGCACGTTTCGGGGCGGTGGTCGGGGCGCTTGCCGAAGGCGTGATCCTGCGTGACGCCGAAGGAAAAATCATCGACTGCAACGCCAGCGCGGAGCGCATCTTCGGCCAGACCGCGGCACAGATGAAGGGCGGGGTCTCCGCGGCGCCGGATTGGGAGCGCTTGCGCGAGGACGGCACCCACATGCCCGAAGTTGAATGGGCCAGCGTGCGCGCCAAGACCACCGGCCAGGCGCAGAGCAATGTCGTGCAGCGTTACCGCAGGCCTGACGGCAGCACCTTCTGGGGTCTCATCAACGTGCAGCCGCTGTTCGACGGCGGCAGCGACAAGCCCACCGGCTTTGTCACCTCGATCTCCGACATCACCAAGCGCAAACAGGCCGAGGTGGAAATCGTGCGGCTCAACGTTGACCTGGAAAACCGTGTCCTGCGCAGGACGGCGCAGCTCGAAGCCGCCAACAAAGAGATGGAGGCCTTCTCCTACTCAGTGGCGCACGACCTGCGCACGCCGCTGAGCACCATAGACGGTTTCTGCGCGCTGATGGAAAAACACATGCCGCCCGCCGCCGGTGAACGGGCCTTGCATTTCCTGGAGCGCATACGCAGCAGCGTGCGGCGCATGGGCGAACTCACCGACGGGTTGCTGGCTCTCACGCGCCTGTCGCGCACCAGCATGGTCTGGGACACGGTGGACCTCAGCGCCGAGGCGCTTCGCCTGGCCAAGCGGCTCAAGGACGGCGAGGCCGATCGCAAGGCGCGCATCAGCGTCGAGCCCGGCATGGTGGCGCGCGGCGACCAGGGCATGCTCAGCCAGGTGCTGCAGCAACTGCTTGCCAATGCCTGGAAGTTCAGCGCCAAGAAGGACTACGTAGAGATCACCGTAGGCCGCTATCGCAGCAGGGAGGGGCAGCCCGTGTTCTTCGTGCAGGACAAGGGCGCGGGCTTCGACATGGCTTACGTCGACAAGCTGTTCGGCAATTTCGAGCGCCTGCATTCGCCCGAAGAGTTCGCCGGCAGCGGCATTGGCCTGGCCACGGCCAAACGCATCATCGACCGGCACGGCGGCAAGATCTGGGCGGAGTCGGTGGTGGGCGAAGGCAGCACCTTTTATTTCTCGCTGGGCGGCGACCAGACCGGTACCGCAGAGGGCGGTGAGGGCGCCCCGGCGGCCCAGGCAGCCGAGATGGAGCACGAATCGGGCTTCTCGACGCTGGAGATGCCCACCAGCGCGCCCTTCAGCAGTGACAACGACGCCTTCATGCTCAACGACCAGCAGTTCAGCAACGCGTTTGAACATGCCGCCATCGGCATGACGCTCATAGGCATAGACTCGCGCCGCCTGAAGGTCAACAACGCTTTTTGCCAGATGCTCGGGTATTCGGAGGCCGAGATGCTGGCGCGCACCATCCACGACCTGACCCACCCCGACGACATCGCCTGGGACCTGGAGCAGCGCAAGCGCGCGCTGGCCGGCGAGATCGAATCCTTCCACACGGAAAAGCGCTACATCCACAAGGACGGGCATATTGTTTGGGGCTATATGAGCTGCTCGCTGGTGCGCGACGAAGACCGCAAGCCGCTGCGCTTCATCGCGCAGATCCAGGACATCACCGAGCGCAAGCAGACCGAGCAGGTGCTGCGCGAAAGCGAGGAGCGTTTCCGCGCGCTCACCGCGCTGTCCTCCGACTGGTTCTGGGAGCTGGACGAGAACTTCCGGTTTGTCGAGGTTTCCGGCGAGGCCCCGACGGCTGCGGGCGTTCGGAAGTCGGCTTATGGCAAGACCCCCTGGGAGCTCGACTACAACCAGATGAGCGAGGCCGGCTGGGCCGCGTACAAGGCGACAGTCGCGCGGCGCGAGGTTTTCCGCGACATGGAAACCACACGGCGCGACTCCAAAGGCCGGATTCGCTACTTCAGCATCAGCGGCGTGCCGAAATACGATGCCAACGGCAAGTTCACCGGCTACCGCGGAACCGGCCGCGACATGACGGAAATGCGCCGCGTCACCGAGGCGCTGCGCACCAGCGAAGCGCAGCTGCGCGAAATCACCGACACCATACCCGCCTGGATTACCTACGCCGACGCAGACCAGAACCTGCGCTTTCACAACCGGGCCTACGAGGAAGTCTTCGGCATGACCAGCGCGGAGCTCGAGGGCAAGACCATCCGGCAAATCGTGGGCGAGGAGATGTACGCGCTGATCAGGCCCCGGGTGGAGGAGGTGTTGCAGGGCTACCCGGTGGTCTACGAGCGTTCGCAGAAGACCGCCCGCGGCGGCACACGCGACTACATGATCAATTACTTCCCGCGCTATGGTGATGATGCCGACGACGGCAAGGTGATCGGCTTCTACACACTGGCCAACGACGTCACGGAGCTCAAGCGTATAGACCGCATGAAGAGCGAATTCGTCTCCACCGTCAGCCACGAGCTGCGCACGCCGCTCACCTCCATACGCGGCTCGCTGGGCCTGATCTCCGGCGGTGTCGCCGGCCAGTTGCCCGAGGCCGTCAAGACCCTGGTAGGCATCGCCAAGAGCAATTGCGAACGCCTGATCCGCCTCATCAACGACATCCTGGACATCGAAAAAATCGAGTCCGGCAAGATGACCCTGGACCTGCAGATACTGGAGCTCAAGCCCCTGCTGGAGCAGGCACTGGCCGCCAACGAAGGTTATGGCGCTCCGAAGAACGTGAAGCTGAGCCTGGACTTCCCGGACGAGGAGCTCACGGTCAGGGCCGACGGCGACCGCCTCACCCAGGTCGTGACCAACCTGCTGTCCAACGCGATGAAGTTTTCCCCGGAAAACGGTGTGGTCGAAATCCATGTGGCTCGCAACGGACCCTGCGTGCGTGTCGAGGTGCGCGACCACGGGCCCGGCATCCCCGAGGAATTCCGCAAGCGCATCTTCCAGAAATTCTCGCAGGCCGATTCCTCCGACACGCGCCAGAAGGGCGGCACCGGGCTGGGCCTGAACATCTCGCGCGCCATCGTCGAGCGACTGGGCGGCACCATAGGCTTTGAAACCCGCACCGGCGAAGGCACCACCTTCTACTTCGAGCTCCCTGAGTGGGAAGAGCCGCCGCCCACTCGCCCCGTGGAAATGGTCGGCGAGAGGCCCTGCGTGCTGATCTGCGAGGACGACCACGACATTTCCCGCCTCATCGGCATGATGCTCGACAAGGGCGGCTTCGATTCAGAGCCCGTCTACAGCGCCGAGGACGCCTTGATCCGGCTGTCGCAGCAGCACTTTGACGCCGTCACCGTCGACCTCAAGCTGCCGGGCGAAGACGGCATCTCGCTGATTCGCTCGCTGCGTAGCCGGCTGCTTACACGCGACGTGCCGGTGGTCGTCATCTCGGCCTGGGCCGGCGAAGGCAAGGTGCAGTTCAACGACCAGGCCCTGACCGTCTCGGACTGGCTTGAAAAGCCCATAGACGAAAACCAGCTGGTCATGGGCGTGCGCCGCGCCATCGAGGGCGCCGCCGAAAACAAGCCCGTCATCCTGCACGTCGAGGACGACCCCGACATCCAGCGCATCGCGGCCACCATCGCGCAGGACTTCGCGACCTTCGTCTTCGCCGCGACCCTGCAGGAAGCCCGCGCGCGGCTGGAGGCCCAACCCTTCGACCTGGTCCTGCTGGACATCAACCTCAAGGAAGGCTCCGGCTGGGACCTGCTGACGGATATCGAAGCGCTGGAATCGCCGCCGCCGGTGGTGGTGTTCTCCGCGATTGAGGCCACACGTGCCCAGGCGGCGCGCGCCACTGCCGTGCTGGTCAAGGCCAAGACCTCCAACGAGGAACTGCTGGCCACCTTGCGGCGCGTGCTGGGCCTGGCGCGGCCGCCGGGAATCGAGCTTGAATAAGGCCCTTCGCCAACCTGATGGGCTCGGCGCGGACTACGCGCCGGGCGATTCCAGCAGCGCGGTGTAGCGGCGCTGCATCTCCTCTGGCGTCAGCGTCTCTATGCTGTGGCCCACGCTCCAGCGGTGGCCGAAAGGGTCGCGAAAGCTGCCTGATCGCTCGCCGTAAAACTGGTCCTGCGCGGCCATCTCCAGCGTCGCACCCGCCTGCAGCGCGCGGGCTATCACCGCATCGCAGTCGTCCACATGCAAATGCAGCGTCACGCTCACCGGCTTGTCCGGCACGGGCGCGCCGGTGCCGCATTCTGGAAACTCGTCCGACAGCATCAGCGTGGTGCCGCCGAATTCCAGTTCGGCGTGGCCGATGCGGCCGCTGGGCTCCGTCAGGCGAAACTTCTCGGCCACGCCGAACACCGAGGTGTAAAAGGCCAAGGCTTTTTCGGCGTCCTTGACGTGGATATAAGCGAACAGTTCGTGAATGGCCATGGGGGGTGAACTCCTGAAAGCAAATCCTGAATGAAGGGAATGCGGCCAGTCTATGGAGCGCCGGCCTTGGGGTCTTGAACAAAATTGACATGCGGCCCGGGCAGGGCGCCAGGCTGGGGCACCAACACATGGTTGGCTGAGGCTGGCCGCGCCAGCCGGTATTGCTCGGGGGTCAGGCCCGCGAATTCGCGGAACTCGCGGCTCAGGTGCGGCTGGTCGCTGTAGCCCGCCTCCATCGCCACGGCGGCCAGGCCCATCGGGCCTTGCAGCATCGGCAGCGCTTTCTGGAAGCGCCGCACCCGGCCGTAGAGCTTGGGGCCCAGGCCCACCGCTTGCGAAAACAATCGTATGAACTGCCGGTGGCTGTAGCCGCTGCGGGCCACTGCTTCCTCCACGCTCATGCCGGCCTCGAACTGCCGCAGCGCCTGCTCCACCAGTGGGTGTGCGCCCTGCGCCGGCCCGGCGCGCAGGCGCTGCAGCAGCAGGGCCTCCAGGCGGCGCAGGGTTTGCTGCGGCGTCGCGGCGGCCAGCAAGTGCTCTCGCACCAGCGCGGTATGGCTTTCGCCCCACAAGTCTTCCAGGCTCACATGCCGGCCGGCCAGTTCATCAGCCGGCAGGCCCAGCAAGGCCAGCGCAGCGCCCGGCAGCAGCTGCACGCCCACTGAATGCGAAGGCGCGCTGATGTCCTTGGCATAAAAGGCCGCGCGCGGCCCGCCTGCCAGGGCCGGGCCCAGCGGCTGTCCCTTGCCGCCAGCGGCGTCGTCAAAGATGCGCACGCCCGGCCCCGAGAGGCGAAACACCAGGTGCATCAGCCCCGTCGGCAATACATGCTCGCGCGCCGGCGCAGGGTGCGATCCCGCAGCGGCGGGCTGGCTGATCCACACGGTCTTGATGTAGCGGGCAAGCAGGGGATGCGGGGCGCGTTGCATAGGCCCAGTCTAGGCCTTGAAAGCGGCCCGTGCCAGGCGGCCGCCCATGCCGCGGCGCAACCCGCAGGCTTTCCGGGCTCAACGCGTCATCTCCTCAGGAGAGAAATTTAATTTCAGAATTAATGCACATGTCCCAGGGTATTCACTTACAGAATCTCACATTTAGGCAAATATCCTACGGATTCTGAAAATTACTTTCACTTAGGAGTGCTTTATGGCTACACGAATACACGCGCACCGGTTACTGCCGGCACTGGTTTTCGGCCTGATGGCCGCTGTGCAGGGCGCCGCGCCAGCGCTGGCGCAAGCCCCGGCTTCAGCGGCCAACCTGGCCATGGTGGGCGAGCCGCCCTCGCTCGACCCCATGCAGGCCACCACCGACCTGGTCGGCACCATCATGCAGCACGTGTATGAGCCGCTCTACACCTTTGACGCCAAATGGAACGTCGTGCCCATGCTGGCAGAGGGCATGCCGCGCTTTTCCGCCGACGGCAAGGTCGTCACCATCACGCTGCGCAAAGGTGTGAAGCTGCACTCGGGCCGCGCGCTCGATGCCGAAGACGTGGTCGTCAGCCTCAAGCGCTGGATCAAGGAAGCCCCGCGCGGCAAGGCCGTGGGCAAGGAAATCATCGAGCTCAAATCCGCCGGCCCGCTCACAGTGGAGCTGACGCTGCGCAACCCCTACGCACCGCTGCTCGCGCAGCTGGCCCTGCCCAGCGGCATGGCCGCCATCATGGCCAAGGAGGCCGTGCAGATTCCGCTGCGCGACTTCATCGGCACCGGGCCCTACAAGTTCAAGGAACGCCGCACCGACCAGTACGTCGTGCTCACGCGCTTTGACGGCTACAGCGCGCGCAAGGAGCCGGCCAATGGCTACGGCGGCAAACGCGAGGCCTTCATCGAAGAGCTGCGCTTCATCCCCGTGCCCACGCCCGGCACGCGCGTGGAGGGCGCCATGTCCGGCCAGTTCCACTTCGCCGACCTGCTGCCCATAGACGCACTGGCCCGCCTTGAAAAAGCCGGCGGCCGCGCCGTGCCGGTGATCACCCCGGCCTTCGGTTTCCCCTACCTGGTGTTCAACACCCGTGAGGGCATCAACGCCAACAAGGGCATGCGCCAGGCCATACAGACCGCCATAGGCCCTGGCGAAATGATGGCCGCCGGTTTCGGCGACACCCGCTTCTTCACCGCCGAGGCCAACCACTTCCCGCAAGGCTCGCCTTACTATTCCGCCGCCGGCGGCGAGAACTACAACCAGCGCGACCCCGCCAAGGCCAAGGCCTTGGCCGAAGCCGCGGGCTACAAGGGTGAAACCGTGCGCATCCTCACCAGCCGCCAGTACGACTTCCACTACAACATGGCCGTGGTCATGGCAGAGCAGCTCAAGCGCGCCGGCATCAAGGCCGAGCTCACCGTGGTCGACTGGTCCACGCTGGTGCAGCGCCGCAACGACTCCGCTGCCTGGGACATCTACGTCACCCACTCGGGCTTGCTGCCCGAGCCCATGCTCTCGCCGCCGCAGCTCGGCGACGGCGCGCCGGGCTGGTGGAACACCCCGGGCAAGCAGGCCGCGCTGCTCGAGTTCAACCACACCCCGGTGCCCGCCAAACGCGCGCCGCTGTGGGGCAAGGTGCAGCAACTCGTCTATGACGAAGTGCCTTACATTGACATCGGCAAGTTCAACAGCCTGTCGGCCAAGTCCACCCAGCTCGAGAACTACCAGCCGGCGCTCTGGCCCTTTTTCTGGAACGTGAAGCTCAAGAACTGATCGCGAACAGCGACCGGGACGCCGGGAAAAAACAAAGCCGTGCTGCCACCAGGCGCACGGCTTTTTTCTGAGGGGTGAAGATGTTGGGGCCTCAGGGCTGCCTGCTCTTGTTCATCGCATTGTCGAATTCCTCGCGCGAGAGAAATCCGTCCTTGTTGGTATCGGCCTCGTCAAAGTGTTTTGAAACACCGCGAAAGTTCGACGCTTCGTCGCGGCTGACTTTGCCATCGCCGTTCTTGTCCATGAACTTGAAGGCGCGCTCCAGGTCCTTGGGGTCGTAAAAGGTCGTTGTGGACGCCGCGGGCGCCGGCGCGCTCGCTGCGGAAGCGGGTGCGGATGCCGCGGCGGCCGGCTCCGTGGCCTGGGCGTGCGCCTGTGCGGCCAGCAGGGCGGCCGCAGCGGCCAGAGCCAGCAAAGACCCCAGCATCACCATGCGGGGGCGGGCCGGGCTGGAAGGCGCGCGGATGGGGATGGTCTTTGTCGTGGGCTGCTTCATGGGCTTCCTGTGTGAGTAGGTCATAGGCATCATTGGATGCTACCCCCGCCCCCAATACCAGTGTTCTTGCAGGGTGTTGCGCAGGTTTACCTGCGCGTGCGCCGGGGACACACTTCTTTGCAGGCCGGCGGCGGCGTGATCACACAAAAAAACATCTTTGTTCCGGCCCCGGGTTGACAGGCGGCAGCCGCTTGCTCAATACTAAGCCAAATGGTTAAGTATCAAGACAATGCCGATGAGGCCCTGAACGCCGTGTTCGCCGCACTGGCGGACCCGACACGCCGCAAGGTGCTGCAAGACCTGGAGCGCGGCCATCTCTCCGTCGGCGAGCTGGCCCAGCCGCACGGCATGTCCCTGCCCGGCTTCATGAAGCACCTGCGCGTGCTTGAGGACGCCGGCCTGGTGACCCGCGCCAAGGATGGGCGTGTCGTCAATCTGGCCCTGTCGCCCGAGCCCATGCAGGAGGCCGCCATGTGGCTGTCCCGTTACGAGAAGTTCTGGTCCGAGCGCCTGGACGCACTGGGCCGCTACCTGTACCACCAAGAGGAGTTGAACCCGCCATGGAAAAAAGCGCAACGCAAGGCAAGCCGGCCTCCGTCCACTTCACCCGGCACTACCCCGCCAGCTGCGAAAAAGTCTGGCGCGCGTGGACCGACCCGCAAGCGCTAGCGCAGTGGTTCGGCCCCGACCCGGCCGGCGTGGTGACCCTGGCCGAGATGGACGTGCGCGTGGGTGGCCGTTACCACATCCGCTTCGGCGTGCCGGGCCAGGAGACCCACAACGTGAGCGGCACCTACCTTGAAGTGGAGCCGCCGCACAAGCTGGTGTTCGACTGGGGCTGGCAGAGCACGCCTGAACGCGTGTCGCGAGTCACCGTCACTCTGCGGCCCTCGGGCAGCGGCACCGAGCTCGTGTTCATGCACGAAAAATTCTTCGACCAGGCCGCGCGCGACAGCCACAACCAGGGCTGGGCCGGCGCCTTCCTCAAACTCGACAAGCTTTTTCAGGTCGCGTCGTCCGCCGCCTGAAGCGCATCACCCTTCAAGGAGTCCGCCATGCTCGCCAACCGAAACGCCATGCCCACCATCGCCGTCAAGGACCTGGCCGCCGCCCGCAAGTTCTATGAAGGCAAGCTGGCCCTCACGCCGCTGCAAAGCACCGAAGAGGGCGTGCTTACTTACCAGAGCGGCACCGCCACCATCGTCGTTTATGTCTCACAGTTCGCGGGCACCAACCAGGCGACTTCCTGCACCTGGAGCGTGGGCGACGAGTTCGACAGCATCATGAACGCACTCAAGGCCAGGGGCTTGGTGTTTGAGCACTACGACCTGCCCGGCATGACACTGCAGGGCGACGCCCATGTGGCCGGCGACTTCAAGGGCGCCTGGTTCAAGGACCCGGACGGCAACATCCTGCACATCCTCAACCGCTGATTCCTCCAATCCCTCCCAAGGAGTCCCACCCATGAACACCAATCCTGCCATGCATGCCGTCGTGTCCAGAGAAGAATGGCTCGCCGCCCGCCGCCTCTTGCTGGCCCGCGAAAAAGAGCTCACCGCCCAGCGCGACCTGGTGAGCGCCGAGCGCCGCCGCCTGCCCTGGGTGCCGGTCGACAAAGCCTATGTGTTCGACGGCCCGAACGGTACCGAAAGCCTGGCCGGGCTGTTTGAAGGGCGCAGCCAGCTCATCGTCTACCACTTCATGTTCGGCCCGGACTGGGAAGAGGGCTGCCGCAGTTGCTCGTTTCTGGCGGACCACGTCGACGCCACCCTGCCGCACCTGGCCGCGCGCGGCATCACGCTGGCCGTGGTCTCGCGCGCGCCGCAGGCCAAACTCGCCGCCTTCAAGCGGCGCATGGGCTGGCGCTTCAAATGGGTGTCGTCCTTTGGCAGCGATTTCAATTACGACTATCACGTCTCCTTCACGCCCGAAGCACTCGCCGGCGGAAAGGTAACCTACAACTACCGCATGGAAAACGTCGGGGGCATGGAGGACCTGCACGGCTTCAGCGTGTTCGCGCGCGACGGCCAGGGTAATGTCTTCCACACCTATTCAAGCTACGCCCGCGGCGCGGACGCCTTCGTGGGCACTTACCACTACATGGACCTCACGCCCAGGGGGCGCGACGAAGACGGCCTGCCCTTTCCCATGGCCTGGGTACGCCACCACGACAAATACGGCGCGCCTGAACCCATGGCGCAGGTCTCCTGCTGCCATGCCGAGGCCGGCGCTGCATGAAGCGGCTGTCAGAAGCGCACCTTGAGGAAAGCCGACGGCCCCTTGAGCTTGACCCGAAAGCGCGCGTTGTTGCTCTCCTCGCGGCGCAGGTCGATGTCGGTCAGGCCGTAGTCCAGCACCACGCCGACGTTTTTGGCCGGGAACCATTCCAAGCCCAGCGCGGCGTTGTAAATCTCGCCGCGCGTGCTGCCGCCGGTTTTTTTTACGCCCGAGGCATCGGCAAACAGCCGCAGGTCCGGCGAGATCGCGTGCCTCACGCCCAGCTCCAGCAGCGGCGCCACCGCATCGCTGCTGTCGCTTTGCCGTATGCTGCCGGTGCTGCCGCCCACCGTCGCAGTCGCGGCAAGGTCCAGGCCCACGCGGTAGTAGGCCGCGCCCAGGCCCACGCCCATCACGGTGTTGCCCGAACCGAACCACCATTTGTAGGCCAGCTTGGCGAAGTCCACCTTCACGTCCAGGTTGGCGGTACCGGTGGTCGTCACCGTGCCGCTGCCCGTCCTGAAATTGCTGGCCAGCGAATCTCCGTAGCCGCGCTTGAACTGGTAGTGGTCAAAGGACAGGCCCTGGCTGTCGAACAGCAGCACGTCGGCCTTGATGCGCGGCATGGTCACGCTGCTGCTCTTGGAATCGCCCGAATCCAGGCGGCCGAAGTTGGTGTTCACCGCCGCGTTGAAGGTCGGGTCGGCGTGGAAAGCGCCTATCGAGAAACTCGCGCGGTCCAGCGCCGGTGAAGGCTGGGCCAGTGCCGCGCCGCCCAGCAGGGCCAGGGCACCCAGCCCGGTTGTCTTCAGGGTGAGCCGGCCGGCACGGCGAGGCAGTGGAGTCATCCGCATGAAATTCATCCCATGAAAAATGTGGGCGGCATGCTTTGAGCGGTAATCACCATGCCGCGAACGCTGACGTTTTGCTGCCCATAAATTAGCCAGCCGCCTGCGGCCCGGCTATCCGCCAAACGCCGAGGCGCATGTAGGACAGTGTGCAGGACAGCGCGCGGCGCGGGCATGGCGTAACATGCGCGGCCACGGAATCGTTTTTGCGCGCCGGATGAATTGAGCTGATGGATCCGGCCCCTTCATGGTTGATAAAGCAGAGGAGAAACTGCCAATGAGAGAACACATGGACAGCCGCAAGCGCTGGTGGGCCCTGATGGTGCTCTGCCTCGGGGTGCTGATGATCGTGCTCGACACCACCATCGTCAACGTCGCCCTGCCATCCATACGCACCGACCTGCATTTCACCGAAACCTCGCTGGTCTGGGTCGTCAACGCCTATATGCTGACCTTCGGCGGCTTTTTGCTGCTGGGCGGCCGGCTCGGCGACCTCTACGGCCACCGCCGGCTTTTCCTCGCGGGGCTCAGCCTGTTCACCCTGGCCTCGCTGGTTTGCGGCATCGCCAACTCGCAGGCGCTGCTCATCGTCGCGCGCGCGGTGCAGGGCCTGGGCGGCGCGGTGGTGTCGGCGATCTCGCTATCGCTCATCATGAATCTTTTCACCGAACCGGCCGAGCGCGCCAAGGCCATGGGCGTCTATGGTTTCGTGTGCGCCGGCGGCGGCAGCATAGGCGTTCTGCTGGGCGGCGTGCTGACGGACTCGCTCAGCTGGCACTGGATCTTTCTCGTCAACCTGCCCATAGGCGGCGCGGTCTTCGCGCTGTGCCTGATGCTGTTGCCCGGCGGCAAAGGCCAGGCCACGGGCGCGAAGCTTGACGTGGGCGGCGCCGTCACCGTCACCAGCTCGCTCATGCTGGCGGTCTACGGCATCGTCAACGGCAACGAGGCCGGCTGGCTCTCGGGCCAGACCCTGGGTTTGTTGGGCGCAGCCATCGTGCTCATGGCCGTCTTCCTGGCGATCGAATCCAAAGTGCAAACCCCGCTGATGCCGCTGGGCCTGTTCCGCCTGCGTAACGTCGCCACCGCCAACGTGGTGGGTGTGCTCTGGGCGGCCGCCATGTTCGCCTGGTTTTTTATTTCGGCGCTTTATATGCAGCTGGTGCTGGGCTACAGCGCCATGCAGGTCGGCCTGGGCTTTTTGCCGGCCAACCTCATCATGGCCGCCTTCTCGCTGGGGCTGTCGGCCAAAATTGTGATGCGCTTCGGCATACGCGGGCCGCTGGCCGCGGGCCTCTTGCTCGCCGCCGTGGGCCTGGCGCTGTTCGCCCGCGCGCCCGTGGCCGGTAACTTCACGCTGGATGTGCTGCCTGGCATGCTGCTGCTGGGCCTGGGGGCCGGCATGGCCTTCAACCCCGTGCTGCTGGCCGCGATGAGCGATGTGGACCCCAGCGAGTCCGGTATCGCCTCCGGCGTGGTCAACACCTCCTTCATGATGGGCGGCGCACTCGGACTGGCCGTGCTGGCCAGCCTTGCCGCCGCGCGCACCGCGTCGCTGGGCGGTGCCGGGCTGGACGCGACCGCGGCGCTCAACGGCGGCTACCAGCTGGCCTTTGTGATTGGTGCCGTCTTTGCCGCCGTCGCCGCGGTGCTGGGCGCGTTGCTGCTCAGGCCCGGCGCCGCCGCGGCAGCCGGCGGCAAGCCAGCCGCCGCCGGGCACTGACCCGTCCCAGCGCGCCTCGGGCAGGCTTGCCCGCCACGGGGCAATGCCTGCCCGCGCAAGTCGCTGCCGTCCTACAGAAGCGGTGAAAACGCCCGGCCTACGATCCGGTTTTTCAACCCTCTCTGTTCAGGAGGCAACCATGCCAGACGACCCAGGCAAGACTGGTGCAGACCGAAAACTCATTTCCCTCGAACAGCCCCATGAGCTGCGCGACTGGACCCAATCGCTAGGCTGCACCGAGCAGCAGCTGCGTGAAGCCGTCCGCAATGTCGGCAACTCAGCCGAGGCCGTGCGCCGCTACCTTCAAAAGAAATAAGCGCCCCCCCAGCTACCCATAGCCGCCCATGTTCGACCTGCAAACCGAATGGTGGGAACTACCCCTGCGGGCCGTGGTCATTTACAGCACGCTGCTGGTCATGGTGCGCGTCTCAGGCCGGCGCACCGTCGGGCAGTTCACGCCTTTTGACCTGCTGGTCGTCATGCTGCTCAGCGAATCCGTCTCCAGCAGTCTTAACGGCGGTGAGGAATCTGTCACCGGCGGGCTTCTGGCCGCCGCCACGCTGGTCGCGCTGAACGTGGTCGTCGCTTTTGCCACTTCGCGCAGCGCCGGCCTGCAAACGCTGATGGAAGGCCGGCCCGTGCTGGTCGGGCGGGACGGAAAGATATTCGGCGATGTCCTCAAAAAACACCGCGTCCCTGTGAGCGACGTCGAGCAGGCCCTACGCGAGGCCGACTGCGAAAAAGCCGAAATGAAATTCGCCTGCCTGGAGGCCGACGGCCAGATCAGCATCCTCAAAGATGCTTCCAGCCCGCCACTGGACCACGTCCGTGACCACCGATGAGCTTCCGCGCTGCCGCAGCGTGCTGCTGCTGATCGACTTCATCAATCCCATGAATTTCCCGGGGGCTGAAGACCTGGCCCCGGCCGCCGTCGAGGCCGCGCGGGCCACCTCGTCCCTTAAAAGCCGTTTGCGCAAAGCCGGCGTGCCGGCCATCTACGCCAACGACAACTACGGCGGCTGGCAGTCCGACTTCCAGACCCTGGTCGAGCGCTGTGCCCGCAGCGCCGGCGCTTGCGGTGAAATGGCGCGCCTGCTGCGCCCCGGGCCCGGCGACCTCACCATGCTCAAGCCCCGGCACTCGGCCTTCCTCGGCTCCCCGCTGGATTTATTGCTCGCAAGCATGGAGACCAAGGACATCATCATCGCGGGCGTCGCGACCGACATCTGCGTGCAGCTCACCGCCATGGATGGATTCCTGCGCGGCTACACGCTGCGCGTGCCTTCGGACTGCAGCGCCGCCGAATCGGCCGAACACCACAAACAGTCGCTGGCCTATATGGCGCGCATCCTCAAGTGCGACATCTCGCCCTCGGCCTTTGTGCAGCCATGAGCACTTTGTGGGCGCTGCCGCGGCGCGCCGTTTCCTACATGCGCTGGCAGGCTTGGCCTACCCCGAGGTAGCGGCCGCCTTCCAAGAATCGCGTAACAGCCCGCCCCGGGTTGCGACCAATCCCAATTACCAAACTGAAGGAAACACCATGCCCACCACCAAGGCCACACCCGTGCACAAGGAAGCCACCGCCATGCTCAGGGCCGACCACAAGCTGGTCAGCGAGCTCTTTGAGCAGTACGAAAAAAGCCGCTCCCCCGCCAAAAAGAAGGAACTGGTCACCCAGATCTGCAAGGAGCTCACGGTGCATGCGCAGGTCGAGGAAGAAATTTTCTACCCCGCCGTCAAGGCCGCCCTCAAGGACCATGAGCTGATTCCCGAGGCCAGCGTCGAGCACGCCACCCTCAAGGACCTGATCGCCCAGGTCGAGGGCCTGGAGCCCGACGGCGAAATGTTCGATGCCAAGATCAAGGTCATGTCCGAATACGTCAAGCACCACGTCAAGGAAGAGCAGAACGAGATCTTCCCCAAGGCCCGCGCCACCCAGCTGGACATGACCGAGCTGGGTGCACAGATCAGCGCGCGCAAACAGGAACTCATGGCCGCCGCCTGAAGGCGCCACCGGTTTCGCTGCAGGAGACGGCCCATGGCCACCCTCACCGGAAGCTGCCATTGCGGCAAAAACGCATTTCGCATAGACGGCGAAATGCCGGCCCAGCTCACGCGCTGCACTTGCTCGTTCTGCAGCAAGCGCGGCGCGCTGCTCGCTTACTACACGCCGGAACAGTTCCACGTCACCACCCCCAAGGACGCCGACGCGGTGTACCGCTGGCAGACCAAGCTCGTGGACCACCACTTCTGCGCCGAGTGCGGTGTTTCCACTTACTCCGACAGCCCGGCCTTTGAGATGGACGGCAGCTGGGACGGCAGCACCCGCCGCATAGGCGTCAACGCGCGGCTCTTCGATGATTTCGATGCGGCCACGGCGCCCGTCGCTGTGATAGACGGAAAAAACCTCTGGTAGCCCATGCGTGCAATCTGGGAATACAAATTTATCCACAGATTTCGCAGATTTACGCAGATTGAAAACAGGAAGTTTTAATCGGAATCTCACTCCTCGTGACTTTGCATCTCAGAGTTTTCATCTGTGTAAATCTGCGTAATCTGCGGATATAAATTCCCGCAGCTCAGAAATGCGGCGGCAGCTCGTCGCGCAGGCTGCGCGTGGTGGTGATGTCGCCGTCGCGCACGGGCGCGGCCTTGAGCTCGGCCACCTCGCGTAACAGGGCATCGATTTGCTGCTGCTGGCGCACGATGACTTTGTCCAGCTGCTCCAGCAGGTCTTCGGCAAAGCTCGCCTTGATTTCCAGTTCAGTCAGCCGCCGCTCGGTGGCGTCGTCATGGCGTGGGTCTCGTGCGTCTCGTGCGTCTTTGGGTGTGTTCGGTTGTTCCATGCCTGTATTGGACATGAAGCCGGGCCGGTGCCTGCGGGGCAGGGCGGGCAGGGCGCGCAGGGTGTAGTGGGCAGGATTGGGCATTTAGCCCCCTTGTGTTTACCCCGGGGCTTGTCTAAGCTGGCCCATCTTTGCGCAGAAGGGGGACAACATGGACGAACAAGCCATTGCAAAACCCGAGGCCCCGCAGGGGTGGGGCCTGCAGGCGGAGCGCGACGCCATTGCCGCGCGCAGGGCCGTTGTCTATGCGGGCGAGCAGGCGCCCGAATACACCTGGGGGCTGGCCCTGTCGGGCGGCGGCATCCGCAGCGCAACTTTTTGCCTCGGCGTGCTGCAGGCGCTGGCGAAAGCCCCATTCAAGCTGCCCGGAGAAAACAGCCCTTTGCCCGGGAGCACGGATGCTTCAACGCCGTTAAAGCCCTCAACGCCGCCAACGCCTTCCAAGACTCCCTGGCCCCTGCTGGCGCGCTTTGACTTTCTCTCCACCGTCAGCGGAGGTGGCTATACAGGCGGCTTTTTCTCAGCGCTGTTTAGAAGCCGGGAGCCGTCAGAGCCGGTCTCGGACGCCGCTGCCGCCGCGGCGGCAAAAGAGGCTTACGCCGCGCTCGCGACCGATCCACCCGGCAGGCTGAGCAAGGTCAGGGACCCCTCCACCGCGGTGCCTGGCGACACGCACGACAGGCCCTTGCGCTGGCTGCGCGAAAACGGGCGCTACCTGGCGCCCAACAATGCGGGCGACCTGCTCTACGACGTCGCCATCGCCATCCGCAACCTGTGTGCCGTGCACTACGTGATCGGCGTCACCCTGCTGGCCTTGTTCCTGTTGATGTTTGCCCTGCGCTTTGCCGGCCTGCACATCCCCTGTGAGCCCTTGCAGCATGCGGCGGTGATGCTTGAGTCCCGAATGCAGCCGCAGCTTTCGCCCTGGCGCGGCGACATCTGGTACAGCCCGTGGTTCGGCATCCTGGGCTGCTGGCTCATCGCCGCGGTGGTGCCCTGCGGCGTCGCGTATTGGCTGGACAGGGACAGGACCCGTGCCCGGCCCAGGAAGCCGGCTGCAGCTGCCGGTGAAGCGTCCCGCACAAAAACACTGGTGCGTTCCCTCCCCGTGCCGGCGGTTGCCGCAGCGGTTTTGCTGGCCCTGGGCATTGCCGCCGCCTGCTTCCTGCGGCCCCATGGAGCGGGGCAGGGTGCGGCCTGGATGGCATGGCTGCCGACCGCGCCTGGGCCCGTCATCGTCCTGGTGCTGATGGATGTCGCACTCTTTGTGTCGCTGCTGGTGTTTGCCGCCGCCAAATATTGCCCGCCTTACCGTTCGCCTTATCCCTACAGCCTGCCCATGGAGCCCCGGCTGTTCCGCAACCGCATCACGCGATGGCTGTCGCGGGTGCTGGCCGTTTCGCTGGCCATCGGCCTGCTGGCACTGGTGGAGACCGCCGGGCAGACGCTGTACCTCTGGCTGGTGATGAACCCGTCGGCGCCCGCCACCCTGTGCAGCGTGGCCGGCGCCGTTGCCGCCCTCGTCGCGGTGGTCCGCAAGTTCGCGCCCCTGCTGGCCCAGCCCGGCAAGGACGGCTGGCTCGGCAAGCTGCCGCTCAACGCCATCCTGGGTGCCGTGGGCCTGGCCCTGGTCCTGCTGCTGGCCGTGGCCTGGAGCTGCGCGGCCGCGGCCTTGCTGTTCGGCATGCAGGCGCCGGCGCCCGGTGCCGGCCAGCTTCTGGTCGAGGCCATGTTTACCCAGGCCGGTTCCAGCCTTGGTTTTGCGGGGATGCAGCGATACGCCTACCCGGCGGTGCTGATGGCCTTCTGCCTGGCGGCCACGGTGGCGGCCGGTTATTTCCTGGGCTTTGTCAATCTGTCGAGCCTGCAGGTGATGTATGGCGCGCGCCTCACACGCGCTTACCTCGGCGCGTCGAACAAAAAGCGGTTTGACCCCGAAGCGCCCAGGATGGACGTGACCGAGGCCGACCCGAGCGACGACTTCTCGCGCGAGGACTACTACGGCCGCAAGCACCTCGGTCCGGCCCACCTCATCAACATCACCATCAACGCCACCACCGGCACAGGCGACCAGCTCACCCAGCGAGACAGGCAGGGCCTGCCGCTGGCCGTCACGCCCGCGGGCATCACCGTGGACGGCAAACCCTGGGACTGCGACTGCGGCAATTTCGCCGGCGCGCAGCCCCCGGCCAAGCCCCTCAGGTGGCCGCCTCCCGAGCTGTCCATCGGCCAGTGGATGGGTGTGTCCGGCGCGGCGTTCTCGACGGGGCTGGGCCGCGGTACTTCGCTGGGGCAGGCCATGCTGTTCACCGTCACTAACATACGCCTGGGCTGGTGGTGGAACTCGGGTAAAAAAGACGCCCGAAAATTGTCGCCCCTGTGGCGCAACCAGGCCTACCTGCAGCGCGAACTGCGCGCCCGCTTCCTGGGCACGGACGGCTCGCACTGGTACCTGAGCGACGGCGGGCATTTTGAAAACACCGCCGTGTTCGAGCTGCTGCGACGGCGCGCCGGTTTTATCGTCTGCTGCGATTGCGGCGCGGACCCGGGCTACGGCTTCGCCGACCTGTCCAACCTCATGCGCCTGGCGCGCATTGAGTTTCGCGCTGAATTCGAATGCGTCCCGCCCGCCGTGTTTCCCGGCTTCACCCCCGACGCGGCCAGGCTGGAACCCTACTTCGCGCTCGACGAAGCCGAACTCGGCCCGCCCGCCGGCCCACAGGGCAAACTCCCCGTCGCCCCCGACGACAAGTGCGCCCTGCTGTACCGCGTGCGCTATGCGGGCGCGCCCGGCCAGGAAAGTTTTTTGCTGGTGCTCAAGCCCCGCCTCATCAAGAGCGCCCCGTTGGACCTGTTCGGCTACCAGGTCAAAAACCCCTCGTTTCCCCAGCAGACCACCTTTGACCAGTTCTTTGACGAGGCCCAGTGGGAAAGCTATCGCAAGCTGGGCGCGCTGATCGGTTCCCGCATCTTCCAGTGAGGCCCGCGCGCGCGCAGGGGCGGGCCAAAAGACCGGGGGCAATACCCGTTTTCCTCATCCGGAATACAGGAGCCGTCGCGCCGGCCCCAGGCCTTTCACCTCACAATCCGCCCACCATGACCCAACTTCAAAACTTCCCCTCCGACTTTCCCATCACCCAGAAATGGCCCGCCCAGCACCCCGAGCGCATCCAGCTGTATTCGCTGCCCACGCCCAACGGCGTCAAGGTGTCCATCATGCTCGAGGAGACCGGCCTGGCCTATGAGCCGCACCTCGTCAGCTTCGAGACCAACGACCAGATGTCGCCGGCCTTTCTCTCGCTGAACCCCAACAACAAAATCCCCGCCATCATCGACCCCAAGGGCCCCGGCGGCCAGCCCCTGGCTTTGTTCGAATCCGGCGCCATCCTGCTCTACCTCGCCGAGAAAACCGGCAAGTTCATCCCCCAGGACGCGGCAGGCCGCTACGAAACCATCCAGTGGCTGATGTTCCAGATGGGCGGCATAGGCCCCATGTTCGGCCAGCTCGGCTTCTTCCACAAATTCGCCGGCAAGGAATATGAAGACAAGCGGCCTCGCGACCGCTATGTTGCCGAGTCCAAGCGCTTGTTAGGCGTGCTTGAGAAGCGGCTTGAGGGCCGGGCCTGGATCATGGGCGACGAATACACCATCGCGGACATCGCGACCTTCCCGTGGGTTCGGAACCTGGTGGGGTTTTATGAAGCTGGCGAGCTGGTGGAGTTTGCTGGCTTCCCCAACGTCAAGCGGGTGCTGGAGGCTTTTGTGGTGCGGCCGGCGGTGGTGAAGGGGTTGGCTATTCCTAAGCGGGGGTAAGTTTTTTTGCCGGGTCTTGCTCCGGGCTTGCGCGCTCTCCCTCTCGATCCTCTTCTCTCTTCATCTTCCTGTTCTCTCTG
>Ga0102589_1001284_pt1 | contig 35894 bp, 37 predicted proteins | sample AraplaMF_Col_mLB_FD_76858 | JGI IMG/M metagenome (GOLD analysis project Ga0102589, IMG submission 76858) | Arabidopsis root microbial communities from the University of North Carolina, USA - plate scrape MF_Col_mLB | ecosystem: Host-associated > Plants > Roots > Endosphere | place: USA...
TACGATCATAGCAGTAGATGAACAGATGATAAATGTATCTACAATTACGCCTAAAGCTTGTATAAAGCCTTGCTTAACAGGGTGAGTAACATCAGCGGTAGCTGCAGCATTTGGCGCAGAACCCATACCTGCTTCGTTCGAGAATAATCCACGACGAATTCCATGAAGTACGGCAGCACCCATTACACCACCAAACATTTGTTTGAAAGTAAATATACCTTCAGAGAAAATCGCACCGAAAACGTCAGGTAAGATGTCAAAATTAGCAATCATAACCCATAATGCTAAAATTATGTAAACACCAGCTTTAATTGGTACTAATACTGTAGAGAATTTTGCTACTGAATGAACTCCACCAAAAATAATAAGAGCAGTAATAATAGCAAGTACAATTGCAGTAGTTCTTGTACTGATGCCAAATTCATTATCAATTGAAGCGGCAATCGTATTAGCCTGTACAGCATTAAAAATAAGTCCAAAAGATAAAGTAATTAAAATACTAAAGATAATACCAAGCTTTCGATTTCCTAAAGCTTTTTCCATGTAATATGCAGGTCCACCACGCCAAGAATCACCATCTTTAACTTTGTAAACCTGAGCTAGCGTACTTTCTACGAAAGCAGAAGCAGAACCGATTAGAGCGATTAGCCACATCCAAAATACTGCACCAGGACCACCTAATGCTACTGCTGTAGCAACACCGGCAATATTACCAGTACCAATACGAGCAGCCATTCCAATCATGAATGCCTGTAACGATGAAACAGTTTTTTTGTCTTTGTCTTTATTCTTACGACCATCCCCTAATAGGCGAACCATCTCTGGGAAAAATCTAATTTGTAAGAAGCCTAAATATACTGTTAAAAATAAGCCAATTGCAACTAAGAAAATGACAATTAATTTGGCCCATAAATAGTCATTTAGTACTGAAATAAATTCTGTCATGAATTTCATCTCCTTGTTGTAAAGTTTTTGCAAAAATAGCAATACTAATGATTATAAAATAAGTTAGAGCATTCTGTAAAATGAATTTTTAGAAAAAACACTGATATATCAAGGACTATTTCAAATTGAAGGGAAATGGAATGTCAGTTTTTTAGTATATCCCTATAACATATCTTGTGCAAAAAGGAAAAATAATCTACTAAGTATAAAAAATTTATTTAAAACCAACATCGGAGTCCTCCACAACTTAAATGCACGAAAAAAGAGCTATCCAATTTTAATGGAAGAGCTCTTTTTGAGTCGTGTATAAAATAGAACTTATTTGATAAAATGTGCTAAAATTATGATAGTAAAAATTCTGATATCTCAATGATATATTATAGGTAAAATAATTAAAGGAATATAGACTTAACTATAAGAATGTTTTAACATCTAATAATCAGCTTTATAATCAGAAACTTTGTGTAGTTTTACTAGTTTTTATGAATAAAACACTTAGTTCAATTAAAATAGATGGAGTAAATAAAGATGCCTCAAGAATTATTATTTTATGTATTAGTTATTATATTTGCAGGTTCATTAAGTCTATTTTTATCTTTATATGCTCATCTTAATCTAAAAAATGCGCCTGGTGCGAAGCATTATATTGCTGTAACCATTTTATCTACTATTTTTACATACTCGTATGTATTTGAATTATGTAGTAAGTCTTTAGAACAAATAAAATTTTGGTTAAAGATTGAGTATTTAGCAATGCCGTTTATTCCTGTTTTTATTTTGTTGATGTGTTTTGAGTACATCGGAATCAGGTTAAAGAATTGGATCTACTATATGCTATTTGTACCCCCGATTGTTACAATCTTTATGCATGATACAAATGATCTTCATCATTTATATTACAAATCGGTTAGTTTAAATAGCGACATTCCTTTTCCAATCGTAAAACTAGTGTATGGTCCATTTTTTTATGTCCATTCAATTTTTCTATTTTTATGTCTAATGATCAGTATGATTATGTTATTTGTTAGCTTAAAAAAATCTGCTGTTTTTCGGTTTAAAATACAAATATTAATGATGATCGCTGGTTTAATCATGCCAATCGCTGCAAATCATTTCTATTTAAATGGATTAAGTCCTTATGGAATAGATTTAGGTCCTGTTTCAATGAGTATTTCCTTTTTATTTCACGGTTCAGCGCTGCTTACTTTTCAAATGTTTAATGTAGCACCAATAGCGAGAGATAAGGTATTTGAAAGTATGAAAGATGGTGTAATCGTTTTAAGTCAAAATAATAGGGTAGTGGACTATAATCATGCAATGAAGGATGTTTTACCTAATCTAAATAAACACATGATCGGTAAACCAATTAAAGAGATTTTATGTGACCACCATGATTTATTTGGGCTAATTCAGAAAGGACAATCTTGTGATTGTGAATTGGTAATAAATAAGCAAAACATACATTATAATATTCGTTTTGCACCAGTTCTGAATAAAAACGGCATGAATGTAGGACAGATTCTTACATTTACAAATATAACGGAAAGAATCTATTTACTAAAAAAATTAAAACGTCTTGCAAGTATAGATGGATTAACTCAAATTTTTAATAAAACATTCTTTATGAATAAGTATGAAGAAGTTTTCAATGAACAAAAAGCTATTGGAGAGAGTATTGCTGTCGTAATGTTTGATATAGATCATTTTAAAAAAGTAAATGATACTTTTGGTCATGAGGCGGGAGATATCATATTATCGTCTGTTTCAAAATTGGCAAAAGATCATTTAAGGAGTTCAGATTTTATAGGACGATACGGCGGAGAGGAGTTTGTTATTTGCATGCCAAATACAAATATTCTTGAGGCATATCAAATGGCTGACCATATTCGAGAGAAAATAGCTGAATGGAAGACAAGCATAAATGACAAAGAAATACAGGTAACCTCAAGTTTTGGGGTTACGTCTACCCAATTTTTGATTGGAGACGAAAATAAAACGATGCAATCTTTGATTAGAGAGGCAGACCAGGCACTTTATGTTGCGAAAAATGGCGGTAGGGATCGTGTTGAGATGTTTGAATTAGTTCATGAATATTCACATTAGTTCAAACAGAACTAATCATTAGAGGAGTACTACCAATAGATATTCGGTAGTACTTTTTTTGATTTAGTCCCTAAATATGTCTGCAAAAAACTGAGATAATGCAATGCTTTACCAACGTCTCTGGGACACGCAGGATGGGGTAGTGGTAGCACCATCTGTTTTTACAGTGTCTATGGTTTAAAATTACCGTTTGACAGAAAAAAGTGATTCATGATATATTTATCTCGAATTCAAGATATCTTGAATTCGAGATATTTTTTGCAACTCGTATTCAATTATGAAAATGAAACAAAATATAAATGAAATCGAACGTAATGTTCAGTAGGAGGAAAAATATGAACGGTTTAAAAGGAATCCATCATGTAACAGCCATTACAAGTAGCGCAGAAAAAAACTATGAATTTTTTACGTATGTATTAGGAATGAGATTAGTTAAAAAAACAGTAAATCAAGATGATATTCAAACGTATCATTTATTCTTTGCAGACGATAAAGGTAGCGCTGGAACAGATATGACATTCTTTGATTTTCCAGGAATTCCAAAAGGTGTGCATGGAACAAACGAAATTTCAAAAACGTCATTCCGTGTGCCAAGTGATGAAGCAATTGACTATTGGTTAAAACGTTTTGATCGACTAGAAGTAAAACATACTGGAATTAAAACACAATTTGGTAAAAAGACTTTATCTTTTGTTGATTTTGATGATCAACAATATCAATTAATTTCGGATGAGGAAAACACAGGTGTTGAATCAGGTACACCATGGCAAAATGGACCAATTCCTTTAGAGTATGCGATTACTGGATTAGGACCAATTTTTGTACGTACTGCTCATTTCGACTACTTTAAAGAAGTACTAGAAAAAGTCATGTTATTTAAAGAAATTGATAAAGAAGGTTCGGTTCATTTATTCGAAGTTGGAGAAGGTGGAAATGGTGCACAGGTAATCGTTGAGTATAATACAATTTTACCTCAAGCAATCCAAGGGTTCGGAACTGTACATCACACTGCATTCCGTGTGGAGGATCGATCTGTTCTTGATGAGTGGACTAAGCGCTTTGAATCTTTTCAATTCCCAACTTCTGGGTATGTAGATCGTCACTTCTTTGAATCATTATATGTAAGAGTTGCGCCACAAATTTTATTTGAATTTGCAACAGATGGCCCAGGATTCATGGGGGATGAACCTTATGAAACGCTAGGTGAAAAATTATCATTACCTCCATTTTTAGAATCAAAACGTGCAGAAATTGAAAGTATGGTACGCCCAATTGATACTGTTAGAAGTACGAAAGAATTTGTAAAAGAATAACATCCTTAATTCAAAAGAAAACACTCAATTATATTTGAGTGTTTTTTTGTTTTTGAACAATGAAATTTTTCACCATATTTTCACCATTGGTCTATATTATTCTACTTATCAAGAATGAAAGGAGGGGATATAAATGAATGCCGGTGTTAAAAAAACGTTTATCTGGATATCTGGAACAATATTTTTGTTAGTAGGTATTCGCTTTGTACTAGGAATGTTTGGGTTTTTTAATGGTCATCGAGTACATCAAGAAATTCATTACATAAGAGGAGGGGGTGGACCTGGACCAGGATTTGAACATCATCAGGAGATCATGATGATAAGTGGTCTACACCATGGTCATGATTTTGGCTGGATCGGGATGATTTTATTCCTACTTGCAGTTTTTATAATAGGAAGATTCCTGTTTAAAAAGCTACAAAAAACAAACAAGAACAATTCATTCAATCAGTTTGTTGGCGAGTCATCATTACCAAGTGTTAATACACCTACGAACAGACAAAATGCAGAGCTTCTAGACAACTGGGAAAGAAGTATTAATATAAATTCAAATAAGGAGAATGAGTAAAATGGGTATTTTTAAAAGAATGAAAACAATCACAGCGGCACAAATGAATAGTGCATTAGATGGATTAGAAGATCCAATCGCGATGTTAAACCAATATATTAGAGAAATGGAAAATGACCTTTTAAAAGGCCAAGAAGCGTTAGCACGTCAAATTTTTTTAGAAAATAAACAAAAAACTTTGATATTAGAAACAGAAGCATTCGTTTCAAAAAGAATTGGACAGGCTAAACTAGCAGTTGAACGTGGAGAAGATCCAATTGCAAAATTAGCGATTCAAGAGAAGCTAGTTCACGAAAAACAATTAGTTTTATACAATGAGCAGTTAAAAGCAATTCAGTTGCAAACAGAGTCACTTAAGAACAAATTAAGTGAAATGCAAAACAAATATGATGAATTCCAGCATAAAAGAATTTTACTGATTTCAAGAGCTAATGTAGCAAGATCAATTAAGCAGATTCAACAAACGACTGTTTCATTTAATTCAGAAAGCGTTGCGAATGGAATGGCTAGAGCGGAAGATCGTATTCTTATGTTAGAAGCAGAAGTACAAGCTTCCGAAAGTTATAACCAAAATAGAAACTTCCTTTCAAATGATTTAAGTATTAATAATGAAGAACTTGAAGTGGAATTAAAGAACTTAAAAGAAGCAGCGAAGGTAACAGCATAAAATAATAAATATGTGTTAGTTGATGACACCTCCAGTATGCTCCCTTTCCGTGGGGCGTGAGCTGAGCCTCCTCGGCAAGCCTGTGGGGTCTCAGCCTTCCCGCATCTCCCACAGGAGTCGAGCACCTTCCGTTGTAATCAACTTTGATTTAACATCAACCTGGCAATAAAACAGTCTACATTAAACAATTACAGAGATTATAATAGAAAGGAAGCATCGGATAGAAGTTAACGTTGCTTCCTTTTCAATCGTAAAACCCTCTAGTTTGATCGAATAAGGAGAATCATAGTGGAGACTACAATTTTGGTTTATATATATTTGTTTATTGCTATATTGATAAGAATGATTCCTTTTTTAAATGTAAATATCTCTTTAATTAATACATTGCTACATGAGGTGTTTCATGTCATTTTTGCAGCGATTTTTAGTGGGAATATTAGACATAAAATTAGATTAGAAAAAGATGGCTCAGGATTAGCAATTACGAACTTGACTTCAAGGGCACCAAAGACACTCATTTATATTTCCGGTTATGTCGGTTCTTCAGTATCAGCACTTTTATTGTTTTATTTTCTTAGTATGGGTATGTTTAAAATGGTTGTTTATCTTATATTTTCGATTGTATGTATTTCATTACTATTGTGGATTCGTAATTTATATGGCATATGTTGGGCAATTTCCCTCATTTTATTATTATTTACAGTGATCTACCTACAAAACAAAACACTTTTTATGCACACAAGTATGTTCCTCTCTGCTGTTGTATTCATTCAATCCATTTTCAGTGCATTTACAGTATTTAAACTTAGTATTCTAGAACGTAAAAATGCAGGGGATGCGACTAGCTTAGCAAATGAAACATATATTCCAGCAGCAATTTGGGGCCTTTTATTTTTTGCTCAAGCTTTGTGCATTGGCTATTTTATTTTAAGCAAGTTTTTAATTTAATTGTCATCTTAGGCAACTAGTCAAAGAATCCGAAATAGGTAAATGAGGAGGGAAAACCTTTGAATATATTATTAGCTGAAGATGATTTAAAACTAGGTGAACTGATTTGTTATATGTTAAAGAAAAAAGCAGGATATAAAGTGGATTGGGTAACTGATGGGGACGATGCTTTCTATTATGCTAAGAATACTCATTATGACGTGTTAATTTTAGATTGGATGATGCCGAATTTAACTGGAATAGAGGTTTGTAGTAAATTACGTAAAGAAGGATATGCTGGAGCTATTTTGATGCTAACAGCAAAAGATGCTGTGGATGATCGAATTGAAGGCTTAGACTCAGGTGCGGACGATTATTTAGTGAAGCCCTTTGAAATTAATGAATTATTAGCTCGTTTAAGAGCACTTTCAAGACGTAATTATGCGCCAATCGTAGAAGATGAAATCAATCTAAATGAGATGATTCTGAATCGGACGAGTCAAATTTTGAAAAATGAGAAGGTTGAAATTCAACTTAGTCCGCGTGAGTTTCAGTTACTCGATCTATTAATTCAAAATAAAGGTCAAGTATTGCCACGAGAAATCATTTTGGAACGTATTTGGGGATATGATTCAGATGTTTCCATGAAGACAATTGATGCAACTGTTAAATTACTTCGAAAGAAATTAGATAATCTCGGAAAACAAGATTTGCTTCAAAGTATTAGAGGGGTAGGGTATAAATTTGAAAACTAAACTTCTTTCCTTTTTACCCGGTTTTCGAAATAACGGAGAGAAGGATGTCTTTAAACGAACGCAAGGTCAGTTAACAATTGTCTATAGTGGACTTGTTATACTGTTTTTAGTACTTTTCATATTTGTTGTTTTTGCACTCATTTATACAGTAATTAGTAAAGATCAAGAACGCACCGTTGCATCATTGGCTACGCAGGAAGCGAAAATTATTGAAAACTATATGGTTCAAAATAGTGAACTTTTGGAAAATCAAAATCAAGATGTCGTGTTAGCTGGAGTAGATCAATTTTTTTATTATGTAGTCAATCCTAATGGCGAGTTGATAATGGGACAAGAAGATATTCCCCAACTAAGGTCTGAGTTATTAAGCCTAGTAAAAGGATGGTCACCTGAACAAAATGATACGCGCCAAGCTCGATTAAAAATAGAAAGTTTCAGGTGGAAAATTGGCCGTGAAGGTTTTAAACAACAGCATGAGCTAAAAGTTCCTCCAATTCAAGAGAATATTCGCCTTATGATTGCAGGTGAACCTTTGTTTTATAAAGGGCAATTTATTGGAACGATATACGTTGGTAAGGATATTTCAGTGGCTTATGAATTATTCAAGTGGGTAGGCATTATATTAGGTGGATTAACTGTCATTTTTTCCGGTATAGCATTTTTTATGAGTAGAATCATGTCCAAAAAAGCGATGGTACCAATTGCAAATTCATTCCATAAACAAAGAGAATTTGTTGCTGATGCATCCCACGAGTTACGAACACCACTAAGTGTCATGCTTTCTTCAATTGATGCGATGGAAATGACAATTGAGACGGAAGAAGATGATTTTTCGCGTAAAGTTCTTTCAAATATGAAAGATGAAGTGAAACGTATGACAAATCTTGTCGGCGATTTATTGACGTTGGCTCGTTCTGATTCTAATCGAGTTGAGTTGAAAATTGAAACATTTAATTTTCGACCTTATGCAGAAAAAGCAATTGTTTCATTAGAGCCATTAGCTGCGTCAAAACAAATTAATCTTTACTTACATGCTCCTGAGATTGTGATTGCTCAAGGGGATTCAGAAAAATTGTCACAACTTTTATATATATTAATAGATAATGGAATTAAATATACGCCAAATGGTGGAGAAGTTCAGTTAATGCTGTCACAACAGGAGAGTACATTAACAATTCAAGTGAAAGATACTGGCATTGGGATTAAACCTGAAGATCATAAACGAATATTTGACCGTTTTTATAGAGTTGATAAATCAAGGGCAAGACAAAGTGGGAGCCATGGGCTTGGCTTAGCTATTGCTAAGTGGATCGTTGATATTCATAGTGGAACAATTGAAGTAAATAGTAAAATTGGAAATGGAAGTCTCTTTACAATACGGATTCCACTTTCAAATACAATTAGTAAAAAAGCGTAAGTCGGAGTGAAAACGGCTTATGCTTTTTTTTTGCAAATAAGAAATAGTAAGTCACCCTTTTCATCAAATTTTCACCATTCGGTTTTAGAATGAACAATATAGAACAACTAAGACAAGTTTCATTGATTGAAATGAAGGATTTATATGAGTATTGAAATTTGAATGAAATAGAAAGGGAGAACAAGCGTATGAACTTTATAGAGAACGAAATAAAAGAAAAACCCGTTAAAAAGAAGAAACGTATCTTTCCAACTTTTTTAGCAACTTTATCTGGGGCGGTTTTAGGCTCAGTTTTAACGGTATATTCAACTAATTATGTAGATTTGAATAAGTTGATTCATCTTCCATTGGTTGAGGGTTCAACAGTTAAAAAGGAGGAGCAGACGACTTCTTCTGAAAATATTGTTCCGATTGAGAAAACCTCAAGCAGTAGCTCAAGTCAGATGTTGGATTCGATTGAAACAGTTTCTCAAGCTGTAGTAGGTGTAGTAAATCTTCAACAACAGACGAACAATTACTACCAAAACACTCAATCAGAAAGCGATAGTCAGGATAGTGGAACCGGATCGGGTGTGATTTTTAAGAAAAATGGAGATAGCGCTTATATTGTCACGAATAACCATGTTATTGAAGGGGCAGATCGTGTAGAGGTCTCACTAGCAAATGGAAATCGAGTGGAGGCAAAGGTGGTTGGTACAGATCCACTTTCAGATATAGCAGTATTAAAGATTGATAGTAAAAATGTAACGGTTGTTGCTAGTTTTGGTGAATCATCTGCTTTAAGGGTTGGTGAGCAAGTTGCTGCTATTGGTAATCCACTAGGCTTAGATTTTTCTGGTAGTGTGACGCAAGGGATTATTAGTAGCAAAGAAAGAACAGTTGCTGTTTCAACTTCGGAAGGAGATTGGGATTTAAATGTAATCCAAACGGATGCTGCCATCAATCCTGGGAATAGTGGTGGCGCATTAATTAATAGTTCAGGACAAGTTGTAGGAATAAACAGTTTGAAAATCTCTGAAGAAGGTGTCGAAGGATTAGGTTTTGCAATTCCAACTGAGGATGTAAAACCGATTATTGAAGATTTATTAGAGGACGGCAAAGTAAGCAGACCATATTTAGGAGTAGGACTGCAAAGTATAAATGAGTTAGATGCATACACTCGACAATCACAATTAAAACTTTCAGATGAAGTGACGGAAGGAGTAGTCGTGTATTCAGTAGATCCTTCCTCATCTGCAGCTTCAGCTGGTCTACAGGTAAAAGACGTTATCGTATCGATTGACGGAACAAAAGTAAGCACTGTAGGAGACTTTAGAAAATTTCTATATACACAAGCAACAATAGGAAAAGAAAGTAAAATTGACGTTTACCGAAATGGTGAAAAAATAAGTTTAACGATAAAAATTAGTGAACAAAATACTTAATTTACTAGGAAAATATAATAGGAAAAGGGTTAATAAAATGAAAAAAAGATTCATAACATTGGTTGGGTGTCTTATATTGTCGATTGGACTTAGTGGATGTTCTTCCTTTAATAATGATGTTGTAGTAAAAACTGATTCTGGAAATATCACTAAAGATGAATTGTACGAAGTATTAAAAACTTCAAATGGAGCAACTGTACTTGATGGATTAATCCAAGAAAAATTACTAAGTAGTAAATACAAAATCACTGAAAAAGAATTAAATGAGGAATTAGATAAATATCAATCTCAATTTTCATCAACTGAAGAGTTTGAGACTGCTTTAACTAGCAATGGCTATAAAGACTTAGATTCTTTCAAAAAGGAACTTAAGTTAAACCTTTTACAGAAAAAAGCAGTGACTGATGGAATTAAGACAAGTGAGAAAATATTGAAAGCTTATTATAAAGAAAATAAAACAAATTATGATTATGTTACAGCATCACATATTTTAGTCAGTACGAAAGAAGAAGCGACTAAAATTAAGAAGCAATTAGATGCAGGCGCAGACTTTGCTGAATTGGCAAAAGAAAATTCTACTGATACAACTACAGCTGAAAAGGGCGGTACCCTTGGTGAATTCGCCCGAGGGGAAATGGTGTCAGAGTTTGAAGAAGTTGCATTTAAACAAAAAGCTGGAACAATTAGCTCGCCAGTACAAACTGATTATGGATTCCACATTATACAAGTTACAAAGCATGTACAAAAAGAATATGAAGATGTGAAAGAAAAAGTAAAAGAAGACTATTTAAATGCCAATGCAAAATCAATTGATGATGTCATCAAAAAACTGAGAAAAAGTGAAAATGTTGAAATCAAAGATCAGGAACTGAAACAAGAACTATCTACCGAAGAAACCGAATAAAATAAGTAATAAAGAAAAACACCTTTTGAGAATGAGTCCTCATAAGGTGTTTTCGTTTTCCATTTAAAGGTACTTCCAAGCTCTACAAAGAAATAAATATAGGATAAGGAGGGATCAGATGATTTTTTATAAAGCATTAAAATATATTGCGTTTTTAATCTTATTGTTCGGTGTTACAATAGGCTGTTTATATATTAATAATCATATACAGAAAATTGCAGCTGAGACATATGACTACTCAGACTATATCTTGGTATTATCAATCTTATATGTTCCGATTGGTTTATGTCTTGGCTTGCCACAATTATTAGCTGAGGGGAAGAAAAAAGGGAGCTGGAACATAAATGTCACGAAGCTTATTGTGTTAGGAATCCCAGCTTTATATCTTTCTGGATATACGTATATACATTACAACATGCCTTCTTTACAGTTATGGAATTCTGTAGCCGTGGAGCTTCTACAGATAAAATCGACAATTCTTTCGAATGTCATATTAGGTTATATTTTTATAACAAGTTTTCATAAGTAACACGTTCTAGTTGCGAAAGGCAGTACCTAAATGGTATTGCCTTTTTTATTGCTCAAAAAATCATCTTTTTATATGCATTGTAATAAATTTTTATTATTCACCTCATTTTTGTTAGAAAAAGTAAATATTTTTAATGAATATTGTAAAAAAACCTTCTATTGAAATATTTTAGTGAATAAGATTCTTTTGAACTAAATTACTTTTTGTTTAGGAGAGAAAATATGAATCGTACATCTAAGAAGGTTATGTCAAAAGAAGAGATGCTTTCTTGTATTCAACACGGTTTAGAAAAAACAACAAATCCAAAAAAAATTGTTATTGTAGGAGCAGGTATTGCGGGGCTAGTGTCTGCTTCTTTACTAAAGGAAGCTGGTCATGAAGTTGTTATTTTAGAAGCAAATGGGAGAGCAGGAGGACGCATTTATACGAAAAGGAATCCATTTATTAATGACCAATATTTAGAGCTAGGTGCAATGAGAATACCATCTACCCACCATCTTGTTTTGGCATATATAAAAAAATTCGGTCTAGAAATCAATGAGTTTATTAATGGGAAATCAGATGATGTTATTTATGCGAATGGCATAAAAACGATACAAAAAAAGTATGAAAAAAATCCAGATATGCTAGGTTATCACGTGACTGAAAATGAAAAAGGAATAAATGTAGATTCATTAGTTGAGAGATCAATCAAACCAGTAATCGATTATATTAATCAAAATCCTGATGAAAATTGGGAGAAAGTAATTGAAGAGTTAGATCGTTATTCAATGGACTCTTTTTTACGTTATAACCCCATAGGCGAGCCTCTTTCTCCAGGAGCGGTAGAAAAAGTTAAGGTGCTTGTAGGGATGGAAGGATTTCCTGAGCTTGCGTTTACCGCAATATTAAGAGAGTTTATCGTTTTATTTACGAAAGACCTTAAGTTTTATGAAATTACTGGAGGGAATGATAAATTATCGGATAAATTTCATGAGAAATTGAAAAAACATATTTATTTTGGTCAAAAAGTAAATAAAATTGTGCAAGAAAATCACCAAGTAACAATTCATTCAGATCATTATACTAGTCATATTCCTTTCGAAACTTCAGGAGATTATGCGATTATGACAATTCCGTTCTCCTTGCTAAACTTTATTGAAGTGTGTCCACGTGCTTCATTTTCATATAGCAAATGGAAAGCAATTCGAGAGTTACACTATGTAGCCTCCACGAAAATTGGCTTGCAGTTTAAGACACGATTTTGGGAGAAGGAAGGCATCCTTGGAGGGAAGCTTACGACTGACTTGCCAATTCGATTCGCTTATTATCCTAGTAATCATAATGGAACGAATGGGTCAGGCATCATACTAGCAAGCTACACTTGGGAGGATGATGCACTAATTTGGGATAGTATGTCAGAACAAGATCGAATATCGAATGCTTTGAAGGATTTGGCAACGATTCACGGGGATCAAGTTTATACAGAATACATTACTGGTTTTACACATAGTTGGGCGATGTACCCTTACTCTGGTGGTGCATTTTCAATGTTTAAACCTGAACAAAATAAAGAGCTCTCACCACATCTGTATACGCCAGAAGGAAGAGTTCACTTTGCTGGAGAGCATACCTCAACAGCACCTGCTTGGATTGAAGGCGCTGTTGAATCAGGTATTCGAGCTGCCTATGAAGTAAATAATAGGTCGCTTCATGAATAATCCATTTCTTTCACATTAATACGGTCATCTATGAATATAGTGAAATAGTTGAGATATTTTTACTTTCAAAGGAGTGATTACTTTGAACGATCATCAAAAAGATAATAATCTCCCGTCGTTTACCCATGTTAAAGCATATACTGTTTTTCACGGGCCAAATGATCCTTGTCCACCAATTGGACAAAAATTCTATTCAACTCCTCCACAACTTTATCTTGGATTCCAACCACCAAATTTAGAACAATTTCCTTACAAGGAAGCATTGCAAAAGGGTACGCTTTGGAAAGTATTCTATGATTTTTATGACAATCCATATAAAGCAAGGGGGTAAAAAAGATGACAAGTCCCTTTCCGCCGGAATATTATCAAGAATTAGAAGAATTACAAGCTGTTGATTTTGTCCTAGTCGAATTGACTTTATACTTAGATACTCACCCAGATGATACGAATGCAATTAACCAATTTAACCAGTACGCTCAGTATAAGAAACAAATTGAAGCTAATTTTGAAGCTAAATATGGTCCACTTTTTCAATTTGGCAATAGCTTCTCTGATGAAAATTGGGGCTGGGCTAAAGGCCCTTGGCCATGGCAAGTTTAGAAGGAGGAGAATCAGATGTGGATCTATCAAAAGAAACTACAATATCCAGTTAAAGTAAGTACTTGTAATCCAATGTTAGCTAAATTTTTAGTTGAACAATATGGTGGGGCAGATGGAGAGCTTGCTGCTGCTTTAAGATATTTAAACCAACGATACACAATACCTGACAAAGTAATCGGACTATTAACTGATATTGGTACAGAAGAATTTGCACATTTAGAGATGATTGCTACGATGATTTATAAATTAACAAAGGATGCAACTCCAGACCAAATGAAAGCTGCTGGGTTAGATGCACACTATGCAGCGCATGATAGCGCTTTGTTCTATCACAATTCTGACGGTGTTCCATTTACTGCAGCGTATATCCAAGCAAAAGGAGATCCAATTGCAGATTTATACGAGGATATTGCAGCTGAAGAAAAAGCACGAGCGACATATCAATGGATTATTGATATGTCAGATGATCCAGATTTAAATGATTCATTAAGATTTTTAAGAGAGCGTGAAATCATTCATTCACAAAGATTCAGAGAAGCAGTTGAAATTGTAAAAGACGATCGCCAGCAAAGAAAGATATTTTAAATAGATATGTCAAACCTCTAGTGTTTATGGGACATTAGAGGTTTTTTTCATAAGCGAATGAATAAAATGTCATAAGTTTAGTAAAGTCTTATTTTCATAAATAAGAGAAGGCGTTGGACGAAAATAAAGGTACGAAGTTGAGAAGAATGATGAATTGTGTCGATTAAATTTTCAGATAAAAATGATAAAAAGGTATTTTGGATTTGAAAAAGAGGTGTTATACTATCATCAACTGGTAATGACGTCATTACTATTGCTAGGAGGTGCTGATCCATATACTGAAAAGAAAGTTTATGTAAGACATTTTTGTAAGCCTTTACAATACAACTGGTAATAACATCATGATGAGATGGTTTTTGGTTGGAAATCTATTAAACTTTCAGAAGAAGGAAGGGAAAAGAGATGAAAAAATGGCTTATCATGATTTTAACCTTGGCGCTTGGATTACTAGGATTAGCAGGATGTAGTTCTAGTGATAAAACATCAAGTGATGGAAAAGTCGAGATAACTTATGGATTTTGGGATAAGAAGCAAGTCCCTGCAATTGAAGAAATTATAAAATTATTTAATGAAAAAAATCCTGATATAAAAGTGAAGACCGAGCTGACACCTTATGCACAGTATTTCCAAAAGCTTGAAACAGCTGCAACAGGTGGAGCGCTGCCCGATGTGTTATGGATGAATGGTCCGCATGTTGTTCAATATGCAAAAGGTAAAGTCATTCTTCCACTAAGTGACATGGCTAAAAAAGATGATTTTAGCTTTGATAACTATCCGAAGTCTTTAATTGATCTTTATACAGTTGAAGATGAAGTATATGGAATACCAAAAGATTTTGATACGACAGGTTTATGGTATAACAAAAAGATTTTTGATGAAGCAGGTGTGCCGTATCCAGATGATACTTGGGACTGGAACAAGTTAAAGGAAGCAGCTACTAAGCTAACAAATAAAGATAAGGGTATTTGGGGCTATGCTGCTTTAATGGGTAACCAAGGTGGATATTATGATTTCATTTGGCAAAATGGAGGTCATATTATTTCTGAGGATGGTAAGTCTGTTGGATTTGATCAACCTGAAGCGATTGAGGCATTAAAATATAATATTAGCTTTATTGAAGATGGGCTTTCTCCAACACAAGCTCAAATGACGGAAACAGCGGCTTCTGAACTATTCTCTTCAGGCAAGATCGCTATGATGTTTGATGGTCCTTGGATGGTTCCAGAATATAAGAAAAATCCTGACTTAAATGTCGCAGTTGTACCACAAGGAAAGCAACGTGCTGTTGCGATTCATGGATTATCTAATGTTATTGCCGCGAATACAAAGCATAAAGATGCAGCTTGGAAGTTTGTACAGTTTTTAGGCTCTAAAGAAGCAGCGGAAGTATATGCAAAAACAGGTACAGTAATTCCTGCTTACAATGGTACACAAGATGCTTGGTTACAATCTGTTCCAAACTTAAATCTTAAAGCATTTATCGATGGTGTTGATTATTCTGTACCTTTACCAAGTGTGGAAAATACAGGGGAAATTTGGCAGTACGAAACTGATATTCTGAAAAAAGCTTGGAGCGAGGAAGAAAGTGTAGAAGATGCTGTAAAAGAGTTAACGAAAAAAGCAAATGAGGCACTATCTAAAAACTAGAAAAAATGAAGAGGAGAAGTAGTTTCTTCTCTTTATTTTCCTTAAAAGGAGGGAGTATAGTGAAGGAAATTCCTCTACAAGTTGAAGTAAACGCAAAAAGAAGAAAATTGAAGGTACCAAACTTAAGTAAAACAAGAAAGCGTTCCGATTTCTTTTGGGCATATTTGATGATTGCTCCTACTATGCTAGGCTTAATTATTTTTTACTTATGGCCAATACTTCAAACGATTTATTTTAGTTTTACGGAGTGGGGAGCATTTGGACAGTATGAATGGACGGGGTTAGACAACTATAAACGAATGGTTGATGATGCTAACCTTCTACAGTCATTCAAGAATACTGGCATTTATATTTTATTTACAGTTCCAATTGGAATTTTCCTTTCGATTCTAGTCGCGGTTCTCTTAAACCAGAAAATTAAGGGGAAATCAGTTTATCGAACTTTATATTTTTTACCGGTTATTACAATGCCTGCTGCGATCGCCATGGTGTGGAGATGGCTATATAATTCAGACTATGGACTCCTTAACTATCTTTTATCGCTTATTGGGATAAAAGGTCCGCAATGGGTAAGTGATCCGAAAATTGCATTGTATTCGATCATAGTAGTCGCGATTTGGAGTGGGATTGGCTATAACGTAGTCATTTTCTTATCAGGTTTGCAGGGTATACCGAAGACATATTACGAAGCAGCAGAAATTGATGGGGCAGGTCCAATCAAGGTGTTCTTTAAAATAACCCTACCTTTACTATCTCCAGTCATTTTCTTCGTGACGATTATGTCCTTTATTGGGGCATTTCAAGTGTTTGATTTAATTTTCATGATGATTGGTAAAGGCAGTACAGCATTGGAAAAAACGCAATCAATTGTGTACTTATTTTACCAGCATGCATTCGTGTTGAACGATAAAGGCTATGCAGCCGCAATCGCTGTTCTATTACTCATTATTATTCTCATTATTACTGCAATCCAAATGGTTTTACAGAAAAAATGGGTTCATTATGATTAAAGGAGGAGTAACCATTGGAAAAAACGAGACAGCTTATAACGAGTAAAACAGTATTAATCCATATGATCCTAATAGTCGGCGCCGTTGCGATGGTCCTACCTTTTATTTGGATGTTCCTCACTTCATTAAAGACTTATGCGGAATCGATCCATGTACCACCTGTAATCATCCCAAAGGATTTTCAATGGGAAAACTATAAAGAAGTTTTTACATTGCTTCCTTTTTTCAAATTTATGCTTAACACCTTAATTGTTACTGTTCTGCGGACAGCTGGCCAACTATTTTTATGCTCACTAGCTGCCTATGCATTTGCGAGGATTGAATTTCCAGGTAGAAATTTTCTGTTTTTAGTAGCATTATCTGTTTTAATGGTACCAGGGCAAGTTTTTTTACTACCACAATATATGATTATGGTGAAATTAGGATGGTTAAACACCTTACAAGCCGTGGTAGTTCCGGGTTTATTTAGTGCATTTGGTACATTCTTATTACGTCAGTTTTTTATGGGGCTTCCAAAGGAGTTAGAAGAAGCTGCTAGATTGGATGGATGTAACCATTTTCAAATTTACTGGCGAGTTATGCTACCTCTAGCAAAACCAGGTTTAGTTGCTTTAGGAATCTTTACAACGCTCTGGAGCTGGAATGAATTAATGTGGCCAATGATTGTTAATAGTTCACCGGAATCTATGACTCTATCAGTAGGTTTGTCTTCGTTACAAGGCCAATATTTAACAAACTATCCGGTATTAATGGCAGGATCTTTTTTAGCAATCGTACCAATGCTTATCTTATTTATGATTCTGCAAAAGCAATTTATTGAAGGAATTGCCATAACAGGCGGAAAATAAAGTATTTAATAAAGCTAGGAGGAAACTGATGATGAAAGCAGCTTTAATCGGAGCGGGAAGCAGAGGGTTTTATGCATACGGATCGTATGCTCTTCAATATCCACATGAAATTCAATTCATTGCGGTAGCTGAGCCAAATAAAGAAAAGCGAGAGAAATTTGCTGAAGCACATCATATTCCAGAGAATATGAGATTTGAAGATTGGACGGAGCTATTAGAAAAAGAACAGCTTTGTGAGGCACTCTTAATTTGCAGTCCAGACCGAGACCACTTTAAACCGGTTATGAAAGCAATTGAAAAAGGGTATAGTATTTTGCTAGAAAAACCGATGTCACCAGTTCCACATGAGACATTAAAAATTGCCGAAGCAGCCCGTAAACATAATACCTTATTAACGGTTTGTCATGTGATGAGATATGCTCCATTTTATCAAGCATTAAAAGAAGTTATTGACCAAAAAGCAATCGGTGAAATTGTATCTATTCAATGGAATGAGAATGTTGGATATTTTCATCAAGCACATAGTTTTGTTCGTGGTAACTGGCGCAATTCAGGGGAATCAAGTCCAATGATCCTTCAAAAAAGCTGTCATGATATGGATATGCTGGCATGGTTAATTGGCAAAGAATGTAAAAGTGTTTCTTCTTATGGAAGTTTATCTTATTTTAAAAAGGAAAATGCACCAGAAGGCTCAACATATCGCTGTTTGGATGGTTGTAAGGTGGAAAAAGAATGTCCATACTCGGCTGCTAAATGGTATTTACACGATCGTGATGTTTGGCCTGCTAATGTCATTTCGGCAGATTCAAGTATAGAAAGTAGATTAAAGGCGATTCAAGAAGGTCCATATGGTCGCTGTGTATATCATTGTGATAATGATGTAGTTGACCATCAAGTAGTTAATTTATTATTTGATAATGATGTGACAGTTGCCTTTACCATGTCTGCATTTACGAAGGAAACTTTCCGAAACTTTAAAATCATGGGTACGAAAGGTGAAATTAATGGTAATGATGCAAAAAATGAGCTTGAGATCAACTATTTTTCAGGGAAGAAAGAAATGATCTATCCTGAAACAGTAGATGGCGGTCATATGGGTGCGGATACAAGTATAATGGCGGACTTTATTCATAATGTAAAACAGAAAAGTAATAGCAGTTTAACATCCGCTTTGGTTTCTGCGCAAAGTCACATGATTGCCTATGCAGCAGAGGAATCAAGAGTTACAGGTACAATCGTATCATTGAAGGATTACGTGGAAAATTTAAAAGAGATAAAAGAGGAAGTTTTATAAAAATTCTACAGCGACAAAATGTGGTAACTTTTTCAATATTATGTATAATATACTTATTAATAACTGGTTATGACAAAGATACCACCTAAAGGAGCATATCATGGTAGAAAAGGATTCCCGACTTCCTCTGTATTATCAATTAATGGACATTTTATTAGCAAAGATCGAATCAGGTGAGCTTGTTGAAAATGATCAATTACCATCTGAAAGAGAATTATGTGATTCCTACCGAGTGAGCCGTACAACAGTAAGGCAAACAATGCAGGAATTAGAAAAACAGGGGTTTATTTATAAGGTTCATGGTAAAGGAACGTATGTCTCACCAAGAACGCATAATCAAAGTCTTGTGAAGTTTTATAGTTTTACAGAAGAGATGAAGAAAGTCGGAAAACTTCCAACCACTCAGGTCGTTTCATTTGAGAAAGTATTTTGTGATAATAAAATTGCAAAAGTGATGGAACTACCGGTTGAAGAAGAAGTATTTAAGATTGTTCGATTAAGGCTTGCTGACCAGGATCCGATGCTATATGAAACATCATATGTTCCAGTCAAAGATTTTAAAAATCTTTCTAGTCAGGAATTAGAGCAAACACCAATGTATGAAATTTTTCGTTCTCAGTATAATGTGAAAATTTCTAGAGCATTAGAGAGCTTTATGGCAGTAAGTGCAAATAATGTGGAATCAGAGATGTTAAACATAAATGAAGGTGCACCATGTCTTATGTTAAAACGTATTACCTATGACCAAAGCAAAGTGATTGAATATACGATTTCAATTGCTAGAGGTGACAAATTTACTTATACGGTAGAACTGAAATAGATACTTTCTGTATCTATTTCAGTCTAACTGGTAATGACGACATGAACTGTTCGATAGGAGGAGAAAAAATGGAGCTATTAAAATCAAGTGAATTCGAGAGAATGAATGTAGGTGCCAGCCATACTGCCAAAGAAATAGCCCAGCAGCCTAGATTATGGAACGAGACAAAGGAAATAATTTTATATCATAGAGACCAGATTCTTTCATTTTTAAAGAGCATTGAAAATAAGCATGATCAATTGCGGATCATCTTGACTGGTGCTGGGACTTCAGCTTTTGTTGGTGATACCATTCTTCCGCATCTAAAAGGAATTGTAAATAACAAAAAAATAGTGGTGGAAAGTATTGCAACAACGAATATTGTTTCGAATCCTGACTCGTTTTTAGATGAAAACTTTCCAACCATTATGATTTCCTTTGCACGTTCAGGAAATAGCCCGGAGAGCTTAGCCGCGGTTAACTTAGGCGAGCAAATCATAAAAGATTTTTACGGTATTGTTTTTACATGTAATCGAGATGGACTTTTAGCTGAGAAAAAGAAACATGATCCAAATCACTTAGTGATTTATATGCCAACGGAAGCTAATGACCAGGGCTTTGCAATGACAAGTAGTTTTACAACTATGCTTCTCTCTATTTTACTTCTTTCTCATGTTCAACATATTCACACATTGGAGAAAACGCTTGATGATCTTGTTCAGGCAGGACATTCCATTATCAGTGAAAGTGAGCAAAGTGTAAAAGAACTAGCTGCTTCTACATTTTCAAAGGTTGTTTATTTGGGGTCTGGTGTATTTGAAGGACTAGCAAGAGAAGCTTCTTTAAAATTACTAGAATTAACAGGTGGAACCATACCATCTACGTTTGATACTTCCTTAGGTTTCCGCCATGGTCCAAAATCAATTTTAGATAAAGATACGATTGTATTCGTGTTCTTATCAAGTCACGCCTATACAAGACAATACGATCTGGATATCTTAGAAGAAATCTATCGAGAATCAGAACGAGGTAAGGTTGTGGCGATTACCTCCATTAAGGATGAAATGTCTGTAAATCATTGCGATATTTTTTATCATGTTAATCTTCCGAACATTAATAATGATATTTTACTTACTTTCCCATACATCTTATATGCTCAAACCTTTGCTATGTATAAATCTATTAATCTTGGATTTTCTCCAGACAATCCATCACCATCAGGCGTTGTGAATAGAGTTGTGAAAGGTGTTACGATCCACCCTTATGCTAATGAGCCGAAAAATGGAGGAGATTTATCATGATTACTTCAAGAAGTGCAATTCTATTAGATGCACAGTCAAAGGGTTACGCAGTACCAGCTTTTAATATTCATAACCTAGAAACGATGAAAACTGTTCTAGAAACTGCTCATGAGCTACGTTCTCCGGTTATGATTGCTGCTACACCAAGTACGGTGCGTTATATTGGGCAGGATTTTTTAATTGGTATGATGGAAGCCTCTAAAAAAAGCTATGGTATTCCAATTTGTTTCCACCTCGATCATCATGAAAAAGTTGAGGATATTAAAACTTTGATCCAAATGGGTATTTCATCCGTCATGATTGACGCATCGCATTACGACTTTGAGGAAAATGTTAGAATCGTCCGTGAAGTAGTGGAGTATGCGGCTCCATTTGGTGTAGCCGTTGAAGCGGAGCTTGGCAGACTTAGTGGGATTGAGGATGACTTGGAAGTAGATGAGAGGGATCAGATTTATACAAATCCGATGCAGGCTCAGGAGTTTGTTTCTCGAACTGGAATTGATTCACTAGCTGTCGCAATTGGTACTGCGCATGGCCTTTATAAAGGGGAACCGAAATTAGATATCAATCGATTAGTTGCGATTCAAAGGGAAGTTGATATCCCGCTAGTTCTTCATGGTGCTTCAGGCTTGCCAGATGATTTAGTTCAAAAAACAATCGAGAGAGGTATCTGTAAAGTAAATATTGCTACTGAATTAAAAATGGCTTTCGTAAAAGGACTTCGAGGATATTTACAAGAGCACCCAGATGCAAATGACCCAAGATACTATTTTCAAGATGCAGTTATTGAAATGAAAAAAGTCGTTGCCGATAAAATCAAAATGTGCGGTAGTGTGAATCGAGGTTAGTAGAATGATTGCAACGGTTACATGTAACCCGGCCATAGATATTCGATACAATCTCCCTTTTTTTCAGTTGGATGAGGTGAACCGTGTTTCTAACGTAGATAAAACGGCAGGAGGAAAGGGATTAAATGTTTCCCGCGTATTATCTCAATTAGGAGCGAAGGTAACCTGCACTGGATTTCTAGGAGGAAAAAGCGGGGAATGGATCACTGAACAATTCCCTAAATGGGGATTCATCAATCAATTTGTACCAATCCAGGGTAACACAAGATTCTGTTTAGCGATTGAATCAAGCGAAGGTCATACAGAACTTCTTGAACAAGGTCCTACGATAGTGGAAAATGAAAGAGAAGAATTTTTGAGGAATTTTGATGGCATCCTTGAAACCAATCAATACGTAGTTGTTTCTGGCAGTCTGCCAAATGGATTGTCGTCAGATTTTTATCGACAGCTGGCATTGAAGGCGAATCAAAAAGGGAAGTTCTTACTTTTAGACTCAAGCAATGAGGCATTAGAACAGGGAATTCAAGGTAATCCCTTTTTAATCAAACCTAATAAGGAAGAACTTTGTAAGTTGATCGGAAAAAAGAATGCGTCCTTAGAGGAAATGATGCTACATGCTCGGGCCATTTGTCAGAAGGGAATAAAATTCGTCCTTCTTTCTTTAGGAAAACAAGGTGCACTACTAATAAGTAGTGGCAGAGTTCTTCAGGCAAATATTCCGACCTTGACGTCAGTTCATCAAGTAGGTTCAGGAGATAGTATGCTCGCCGGTTTTACATTTGCCCATTCAAAAGGATATTCAATTGAAGAAGTACTAAAGTGGGCATGTGCATGTGGAATGTCAAATGCTGCATCTGAGAGAACAGGAGAAATTGATTTATCGCAAGTACATTACTTTTTGAACTTCATCGAGGTGAAGGAATTAACAGGGGGTGTATAGGTTGGGTTATATTATTTGTTTTGATATCGGTGGTACATTTATCAAATATGGTCTAATCGATCAAAATGGTCAAATGATGTTTAAAGATAAAGCACCAACCCCTAAACATGATATTCAAACGTTACTTCCTGAACTGATTATTGAGAAGGTAAAATTACTTCAAACTGATTTTGATATAACTGGAATTGGAATCTCCTCATGTGGACTTGTTAATCATGAGAAGGGGGAAATACTCTTTTCTAATAATCTGCCAGGCTATTCTGGAATGAAATTAGCTGATACTTTGTTTAAGTCAGTTGAATTACCAGTAGTCGTTGAAAACGATGTGAAAAGCGCTTGTTTAGGTGAAATGTGGAAAGGTGCAATCCAAGGGAAGCAAAACGTGGTGTTTTTAACATTAGGAACTGGAATAGGTAGTTCGATTATTATAGACGGGAAGATTGTAAATGGATCCCATTATTTAGCTGGAGAGTTAGGTCATACGGTTATTGTCGCAAATGGAAAGCATTGCGGATGTGGTCGCAGAGGCTGCTATGAACGATATGCTGCTACATCAGCTTTTGTAAATGACTTTATTGAAGAAAAAAGGAAACAAGGTTTCATACTAGAAAATGTTTCTGGAGAACACATTATCCGGTTGGTAAATGAAAAAGATCCAATTGCTACTTTGGTATATGAGAGATTTGTTTCTTATATAAGCATAGGCTTGGTGAATATCGCACATTTACTTAATCCAGAGGCAATCATAATCGGAGGCGGTATTGCTGAACAAACTGAGCAATTTATACAAGATATCAACACCGAGATTAAGAAGGAAATGATGCCTATTTACCTTAGCCAGAAGGACTTAGTACTGCCTTCAGCATTAGGAAATGATGCGGGATTGTATGGGGCATGTTTCCTAACATTAAAGAAATTAAGCCACTTACAAGTATAATTCGGATCAGTACAAGGGCAACATCACTATATGGTGTTGCCTTTAGTTTGTAAGGTGATTTAATAGATTGGAGGCAATGGAATGATAGCGATTAAGGCGAAAGAAGTTTATACACAACAACAAGTCATCGATACCGGCTATATTTTAATTAAAGATGAGAGAATAATAGACATTACTACCCAAAAGCCTTCTTGTGAGATTTTGGACTTCTCAGGATATGCAGCCATTCCAGGTTTGATTGATCTTCATATCCATGGATTTGCGGGCTATGACACAATGGATGGAAGAATCAATTCTTTGCAAGAAATGTCTAAGTCTCTTGTCCGATATGGGGTAACTGGATTTTTGCCAACAACGCTCACCCATGATTTTGAAAAAATTAAGAACGCGGTAAAGATTGTGAGTGAAGCAATTGGGCAAACAAGTGGGGCTGAAATCATTGGTTCTTATGTCGAGGGTCCATATATTACACCAGAGTACCGCGGGGCACATCCAATTAAATTTATGCGAGAACTTTCTTTAAATGAGCTGAATGAGTTAATAGAGGTTTCAAACAATACCATTAAGGTTATGACGATTGCTCCTGAAAAAAAACAAGCGATGGAAGCAATACAGTTTTTAACAGAAAAAGGGATTCATGTTTCGATCGGTCATACAAATGCGGACTATGATATAACAAATTTGGCAATTGAACATGGAGCAAGGATAGCTGTTCATACTTATAATGGAATGAGAGGATTCAATCATCGTGATCCAGGGTGTGTTGGAGCAGTCCTTACGAATGATCAATGTTATTGTGAGTGTATTGCTGATTTACAGCATGTTCATCCTGGTGCAATTAAGCTACTTTATAAGTCAAAAGACAATGATCGCATGTTATTAATTAGCGACTCCATGGCAGCAGCTGATTTACCAGATGGCCAGTATTCTCTTGGGACTTTAGCGGTAAAGGTGGAAAATAAAATTGCAAGGACAGTAGAGACAGGTTCTTTGGCTGGAAGTACAACTAATTTAATGGAATGTCTCAAAAATATAAAAGATGTTTTAGATATTCCACTTGAAAGAACTCTACCTATGGTCAGTCTTAACCAAGCAAAACTACTAAAAATTGACCATGAAGTAGGTAGCTTAGAAAGCGGGAAAAAAGCAAACATTGTCTTGATTGACGAAGAATTAAACGTTAAGGTTACGTTTGTTAAAGGAAAAATCGTTTATAGTGACTGATCTAAGACACAATAATGGGTCATACTTGTCTAATTAACCTCAAATGTTTCTAGTACATTAGAGGTTTTTTTATTTACATGAAAAGGAAATTTTTTCTAAAAAAAGATAAAAAAGTCTTGTGCATAGAATTAGATTTTAATAGAATCAACTAAAAGCAAATAGGTGATCAAATGATTAAATATCCGGTTTTTGAGAAGAATTCAACGATAGGTGTAACAGCGCCATCGTCTGGAGTACCATTAGATTTGCATAATATATTTAAGCAAGCTTGTCGACGGATGGAAGACAATGGCTACAAAGTAATTTGTGGTGAAACGGTCTGGACTCAAGATAAAGCTAAATCAACAATAGCTGACAAAAGGGCAATTGAGTTTAATAATATGATGAAAAATGATGATCTTCATTTGATTTTTCCGCCTTGGGGTGGGGAATTAGCAATCGAGATGATTGATCAAATTGAATACGATCATCTAAAAGAGAAGTGGATTTTAGGTTATTCGGATACGAGTAGCATTCTTTTAGCAATTACATTGAAAACAGGTATGGCTACTGCCCATGGTACCAACTTATTGGATCTAAGAGGCGAATTTGCTGATGATACAACAGCAATGTGGGAATCCGTCCTATCAACAAAAAGAGGGGATTCTATTACACAATACTCTTCTGAACGATACCAAAAAGAATGGAATCATGTAGATCCATCTCCATGTGTTTTTCATTTGACCGAGGAAACCTATTGGAAAACAACTTCTCATAAAAAAGAAACAATTCAAGGACGTTTACTCGGCGGTTGCGTTGATATTATTAGACATTTAATTGGAACCCCATATGGAGATGTTAAAGCGTTTAGAGAAAAGTTCATACCAGATGAGGCAGTTATTTGGTATTTTGAAAACTGTGATTTAAATACAACTGACTTAAGAAGATCCTTGGTACAGATGAAATTAGCAGGGTGGTTTGAACAGTGCTCAGGAATTTTATTCGGACGGAGTTCAGCTAATCAACCAGTAGAAAATTACATGATAGAAGATGTTTACCACGAACTTAGTGAAGAATTAGGCATTCCAGTTATGTTTGATATTGATTGCGGACATGAACCTCCTCAAATAACTTTCATCAATGGTGCTTTAGCTGAGATAGAAGTTGATGCAGGCAAAGGTAAAGTGATTCAATATTTTAAATAAAAGCTTGGGCTTATTATTTAATAAGGAGAGATTCTTCTGAAGCAAATCTATTGTGATAAGTGTTTAAAAGAAATAAAAGTAAGAGATGATTTAGTAACCGCAACTATATTTTTCGAAGTGATTCCATATCATGAAGATTGCTACGCAAAGGATTTAAAAGGAGTTAAGACACTATTTTTAAATAATCAACCAGTTAATGGGTTTTCAGGGAATATACTCGCTTTTTTTGCCTTAATCGTTTTGATTGTAAGTTTTTTTATGAAAGAAGAAACGATGATCTTTTTAGCTGTTTTTATGGTGTTTCCAATTTTATATCGATTGTATTCGTATATAGTGTATGAGAGACATATAGAAAAATAATGATACTTTGAAAAATGGTTTTTTTATTAGAATCATACATGGTAAAAGGAGACAGTAAAATGAAGAATGTGAATGTCGTTTATTCTCTATTATATAATGAAGAGGATAATACTGTATTAATGGTTCAAAATGAAAATCTAATTTGGACATTGCCAGGTGGCGCAGTGGAACCAAACGAAACGTTAAAACAAGCAGCTGTAAGGGAAACATTAGAGGAAACAGGATTAGAGGTTGAAGTAGATCATGTAGTCGCGATTAATGAAGCGTTTTTCCCAGAAAGGGATCATCATGCATTATTAATTACATTTTCTGCAAAGATAATTGGCGGTAATATTTCTATCAAATACCCGGATGAGATATTACAAATTAAATGGATCGATATTAAAACAGCGGACCAATACATGCCGTTTCATAAACAAGGAATAAAAAGTTTATTAAAGTCATCTGTACCATATACATTTCAAGGTTAAATTAATATAAATTTGAAGAGAGTCTCAAGTCATTTTGAGGCTCTTTTAACGGTTTAACCCAACTATTTTTCTGTGCCTTTTTACATCTACATTGAAATAAATTCATTGTATAAGTAATCAAAAAACTATAACATAGTAATATTATGGCATAATAATAGATAGACAAATTTCAATAACGAATCAGGAGTAAAAATATAATGATTATAAATAATGAACAAGAACTAGAAGCTTTACGAAAAATCGGTCGCATTGTTGCTTTAGCTAGAGAAGAGATGAAAGAAAAAGCAATGGCAGGAATGACAACTAAAGAATTAGATGAAATTGGTAAAAAAATATTAGATGAACATGGTGCAACTTCTGCACCACAAAAAGAATATGATTTTCCAGGAACTACTTGTATCAGTGTAAATGAAGAAGTAGCTCATGGTATTCCAAGTGATCGCGTACTTCAAGAAGGTGACTTGGTGAATATTGATGTATCCGCTGCATTAGATGGATTTTATGCTGACACTGGGATTTCATTTGTGATTGGAAAAGGTGATCTTTTAAAGGAAAAACTTTGTAAAGCTGCAGAAGATGCATTTTGGGCAGCGATGAAAAAAACAAAGGCAGGTTCTAAACAAAACCAAATTGGCCGCGCTGTATTTAATGAGGCAAGTAAAAACGGATTTAATGTAATTGAAAACTTAACTGGGCACGGAATTGGTAAAAGTCTTCACGAAAAGCCACAGCATATTTTAAATTATTTTGATCCAATGGACGGGGCATTACTGAAAGATGGATTAGTGTTAGCAGTTGAGCCATTCGTATCAGCAAACGCAGACCATATTATTGAATCAGGCGATGGCTGGACATTTGTAACACCTGATAAAAGTTTAGTGGCACAATGTGAGCACACAATTGTTGTTACAAAAGGTGAACCAATTATATTAACACAACTTTAAAACAAAAAAGCGAAACCTAATCGTAGGTTTCGCTTTTTTTATTTATCATTCAGACGCAAGTTCTTTACTTAGATTTAACTCCCAAGTTAATCCGAATTGATCTGTTACGACTGCATATCTTGCACCCCAAAATGTATCTTGAAGTTCCATTTTAATTTCACCATCTTTTGATAATGTTTGATAAATAGACTGAATCTCTTCCTCAGAACTCATTTCAAGCATCGTCCAAATATTATTTCCTTTAGTTAAAGGACTAAAAACATCTGCAAAATACATAACGCAATCTTCATTTATATGGAGTTCAGCATGAATGTATTTTCCTTCATGACCTTTGAACATCTCCATTCCATCACCAGTTTGCGTATTTTTGATTTCTCCACCAAAAACTTGCTGATAGTATTCAAGTACTTCTTTACAATTCTCAATATAAATATGCGGTAATAATTTTTTCATATCATTTCTCCTCTTTCAAGATCTAGTGTTATTTAATTTTTTATGATTAATTTTCAAAATTATGTAAATACTAATGCACAAAATCAGTATAACCAAATAAATTAAGTATTGTACAATATGCTAAATTATTTTATAATTTAGATAAATTTAGGACGAAAAGGAGGTGTAGGAAAGATGTTACGTTTTCAAATGGTGTGCGCGCAAATGGTAGAATTTTTATATTTTTGTCGTGCGAAATTTGCGTTTTTAACTGTTAACGGGATACGTGTGTCCTGTTTTAACAATTTATCAACTCAAATAAAGAAACGTACTCTTTCCTACGACTTCATAAAATAAGTTAAATGTGTGATTGCACTTTAATGAATCATTATTGAGAGCCATGGATGAGTTTATTGATCCATGGCTTTTTTCTATGGAATTTGTACGGTGAATAGAATGGAGAATCATAATGATTGCATGTAGTATAGAAAAAATTTCAAAAATGTTTGGTGGAAATACACTTTTTACAGATTTATCTTTTCAAATAAACCAAGGTAGTCGAGTGGGTTTAGTTGGTGCGAATGGGAGCGGAAAAACAAGTATTTTTAAACTTTTAACAGGAATTGAAGCGCCAGATAGCGGGACTATTCATTTTAAGAAAGGATTAAAGACCGGTTATTTAGCCCAAATCCCTTCTTTCCCAGAAGAAATGTCAAGCCGTGATGTGTTATTAACAGTGTTTGAGGATTTAAGAAAAATTGAAAATGAAATGAAACAACTAGAAATGAAGATGGCAAATATAACAGATGATCGAACACTTAATCAATTGTTAAGTAACTACGGTATATTACAAGAAAAATTTGCCTTAAATGGTGGGTATGAAATGGAAGCAGAGCTTTCAAAGATTGTTAATGGTTTAGGAATTAATGATTTATTAGCAAAGAAATTTGCTTCTTTAAGTGGAGGAGAAAAGACTAAGATTGGACTAGGAATTGTATTATTACAAAAACCTGATCTTTTATTGCTTGATGAACCAACAAATCACTTAGATTTATCTGCGATTGAGTGGTTAGGAGCATTTTTAAAGGAATATGAGGGTACGATTATGACAATTTCTCATGATCGTTACTTTTTATACGAGGTTGTAACGAGTATTTTAGAATTGGAAGATGGAGAAATAACTGTTTACCATTCTAATTACTCACAATTCGTTATTCAAAAAGAAGAGAGATTATTAAAAGAATTTCAAGCTTATGAGGAACAACAAAAGAAAATTCAAAAAATGAAAGAAACAATTAAAAGGCTGAGAGAGTGGGCAAATCAAGCTAATCCACCTAATGCTGGACTGCATAGACGCGCAAGAAGTATGGAAAAAGCGTTAGAAAGAATTGAAAGACTGAAACGACCTATCTTACAAAAAAAGAAAATGGCATTTCAATTAGAAGAAGCTGGTAGAAGTGGTAAAGATGTTGTGATGGCAGAGAAATTATCAAAAGCATTTCAGGATAAAGTGTTGTTTAAGGACATTAATTTTTCTTTATATTATGGAGAAAGAGCGGTTATTGTTGGTGATAATGGAACCGGAAAATCGACCTTATTAAAAATGATACTTGGTGAAGCTTCAGTAGATGAAGGAAAACTGAGAATCGGAAGTAATGTCAAAATTGGTTACTTATCACAGCATTATGAGGCAATCAATTCAGAGCATACTGTACTTGAAGAGTTCAGAGAAGAAGTCCATGTTACCGAGGGAGAAGCTAGAAATATATTAGCAGGCTTTTTGTTTTATGGTTATATGGTCTACAGAAAAGTTGGCCAGCTTAGTGGGGGAGAGCGAATGAGATTAAGATTAGCTCAACTCATGTATCAGGATATTAATTTATTAGTAGTGGATGAACCAACGAATCATCTGGATATTGAATCGAGAGAAGTGTTGGAAGATGCACTTGAAAAATTTAAAGGTACAATTTTATCTGTTTCTCATGATCGTTACTTTATTAATAAGTTATTTTCTAAGATATATTGGTTAGCTGATGGCGCAATCCATGAATTTATTGAAGATTATCAGCATGCAAAAGAAAGAATGAGTTTACGTAAAAATAAAAAAGAAAAACAACCAAAAATCGATACACCTAAAGAAGTGAAACCAATTAAGAAAGAAAAACAACAAAATATTGAAGTCATTGAGAAAGACATAGCTTTATTTGAACAAAAAATAAGTGAGTTAAATAAATTAATGATGGAAGAAAGTAGTATTGATACACTACAAGAACTTCATTTGGAAAAAGTAAACTTAGAAGAAAAATGTCAGGAATTATATGTTCAGTATGAAGCTTGGTGCGATTGAAAACGGTAGACAACTTGAAAATTTGAATGAGATAACATTGGCAAATTACAAAGTACACGCTCATTACTAAAATTAAATCATAGGATATTAAGATATGTATTCTATTTTAGGTGGTGAGCATATGAGCGACTATTTATATGGACGATATCCTGGCCCACCAGGTCAGGGTCATGGCGGTGGTGGACACGGCGGACATGGAGGTGGACACGGTGGTCATGGAGATGGACACGGCGGACATGGAGGTGGACACGGTGGTCATGGAGGTGGACACGGCGGACATGGAGGTGGACATGGCGGACATGGAGGTGGACACGGCGGACATGGAGGTGGACACGGCGGACATGGAGGTGGACACGGTGGACACGGCGGTGGACATGGACATGGTGGACATGGATATCCTTGGCCAGGACCAGGAGGTTATTGGTCAGGTGGATTTTACATTTTCCAAGGTAGAAGATGGTACTTTATACCAGGATTTGGTTGGGTCTTTGTATAATTAAAAACAATAAAAGCTGATTAATATAAATTATATTGATCAGCTTTTTTTATTTTGGCTCTGTTAAGATAAATTGTTGATTTTAGCTAAAAGTATTAACGATATGTAAAGAGATTAGCTAGTTCGAGAGTAATGGAAAGGGAAGGTGCGAAGACTCCTATGGGAAATGCGGGAAACATCAGAGCCCGGAGTGCAGTCGAGGTAGGCATGCTAAAACCACGGCACCCTGTCATAAAGCATGCATGATTCATATCGTGTGAACCCGAGGCTCAGACTACCAAATTACCAATAAATTATACATATGTTTAGTATGTAGATATGTTAAACTTGTAATATATTAGAAAAGCTTATTGCCTCTATTTTTCAGACGGAATAAGTAATGAGGTGTCAATGTGAAAGGTAAAAAAGTATCTCAAGGTACTATTAATAAATCAGTTCTTGATCAATATAAAGAAATTTATTCAATGTATCATCATGCAACAAGATTAATAAAAGAAGATAATTTAGATAGTGCAGAACTCATATTACAAGAAATTTTTAATGATCATAAAGAATTACAAGTACCAATTGAAATGTATAAAACATATATATTATTGCTACTTACGAATAAGAAAGAAAAACAAGCTCGCCTGTTTCTTTCAAATGCTCCGGATGAAATAAAATATGCAGGTGAGATTTTACAAATTCAACAAAAATATCAATTAGTTATAACAGAAAAAGTTCAAAAACAAAGAAATTATATGTCTAAAAAAATGATGTATTCTTTAATCAGTATTCTGATTCTTTGTATGATTGGAATTGGTTTGAAAAAATATGATATTTTAAACCGCCAAGAAAAAGCAAGTAAAGATGTAAATGTATTAAAGGCTCAAATAAAGGATTTAGAAGATCAAAACAAAACAATGGAAATGCAGGTTAATGAGGCAAATAAAAAGTTGACAGAAGCTTCAGCTTCTAAACAAACGGATGAACAGGAAAATCAATCAGAACTAGAATCCTCTAAAACGAATTCTTTAACGCCAGACACAGTAGTGAAAGAATCTGTAGAATCTTATGAAAAAGGTTTTAAACATTTTCAGAATAAAAACTACAAACAAGCTATAGAACAATTAAAATTAAGTTATACATTAGATTCTACTAATTACAGTAGTGATGACGCTCTATACTATTTAATTTTATCTGAACAAAAAATGAATAAAAAGACGAATGTAAGACCTTTTATTTCGGAATTTGTTAACCAGAAAAATGAGTTCTTTAAAAAGTCACCGTATTATGATGATGTCATTTTAATGCAAGCTAGGTGGTTCATAACTGATGGGAAGAATAAAGAAGCTGAGAAACTTCTTACTGAAATTATGAGTAAATATAAAAAAGAATGGACTGCAAATACCGCAGCCAGATTATTAAAATCACTTAATAAATAAATACCATCACTTATTAGATAATATATTCTCTAATAGGTGATGGTATTTTTGGTTTTTCCTAAAAGCTTATAAAACAGAGAAAATGTAAGTAAAAAATTATTGTTTTTCTACACCGAATACAATTCCACTTTGCTTACGAGCGGTTTCTGTAATTGTTAACACAATCGAACTCATCTCTTTTAAACGTTTGTAATCTTCTTCTAGATGATCTTGAATGATTTTTGTGATATTTTGTATTTCATAAATCATATCATTATTTACTTGAGATACTTCTAGTGATGCTGATTCTTTGGTTTTATTGTTAATCAGTGCGATCTTAGAAATTGGTGAAGGTTTATCGATAACGAATGTCCCAGCTTCACCTGTGATCTCACTTTGAATATAGGATTGAGAAATTTTAGAGCATTGAATACTACAAATGAAATCCTTATAATTCAACACTAAAGTTCCACTACCATCAATACCATTTCTTAATTTTACAGGCGTGTAATCGACACTAGTAGGTTCGCCGAATAATCCAATCGCTACGTAAAGAGGATATACACCAAGATCTACTAGTGCTCCACCAGAAAATTCAGGTGAAAATACATTTGGATTTTCTCCTCTTAAGAATGAATCGTAACGAGATGAATATTGTAGATAATGAAGATTAGCACTTCTTATCTGACCTATTTTATGGAGATTTTCTTTTAATACTGTAAAGTTTGGAGAATGGTAGTTTCGAATTGCTTCAAATAAGTAAACCCCATTTTCTTCAGCAACTTGGTAGGCATGATCTAATTCTTTTATTGTTGAGAAAATTGGTTTTTCGCAGATAACATGTTTTTTATTTTTTAAAAACATGATAGTTTGTTCGTAATGTATTGAATTAGGTGATGCAATATAGACTACTTCAATCTTTGTACTTTTTGCCATTTCTTCTATATTTGTAAAGTATGTACTTGCTTCATGTTTCTTTGCAAATGCTTGTGCAGAGTCTTCATTTCTTGAATAAACAGCTGCTAAAGTAAGAAGTTTACTATCTTTTGATGCCTCAATAAAACTTTCTGTAATCCAGCTTGTTCCGATTGTCCCTAACTTCATTAAACTCAACTCCTAAACAGGTTGTTAACTCTATCTTTACAATCCTAATCGAAACATATGATAAAATAAAGTAAAATACATCAAAGGAAGTGATAATGTATGAGAAAAATTTGTGTATATGCAGGTTCTAACCTTGGAAACAGAGACTCTTATCGTTTAGAAGCTATAAAACTAGGTAGATTATTTGCTGAAAAAAATATAGATTTAATATATGGTGGATCTAAATTAGGGATTATGGCAGAGATTGCAAACGAGGTTCTTAAACAAGGTGGCAATGCGATTGGTATTATGCCAAGTGGATTATTTCGCGGTGAAATTGCACATCAAGGCTTATCTGAATTTATTGAAACTGAGTCTATGCATGAACGTAAAGCATTAATGAATGAATTATCAGATGGATTTATTGCTTTACCAGGTGGAATTGGTACGTTTGACGAGCTGTTTGAAATCATCTGTTGGGCACAAATTGGTATTCATAATAAGCCGATTGGATTATTAAATGTAGATGATTTCTTTACGCCAGTTTTAAATTTACTAAACCATGCTGTTAAAGAAGGATTCATGAATGAAAATACATTATCATTGTTTGTCGTATCTGATGATGGAACTGAATTATTAGATTTAATGGAAAATTTTACTGCACCTGTTATGCAAAATAAATGGAAGCAATTAGACGGTAAATAATAGATTGTACAAAAATGGCTCATTGAGTAAGAGGTCTATTCTCTTCCCAATGGGCCATTTAGTTTTCGTTCTTTTCAGTTCTATTTTTATTTTTAAACCATTTTGCTGGATTGAATCTCTTTCGATAAGCAGCCATGGCTTCTTTGCCAACTAATATTCCACCAATCCAAAACATTAATTCACCAAGAATAACTAAAATTGGAATGAGACCAGCTTTTACACCGCCTGAAACGGGTAAAAATGGTAATGCGAATATTAATAAGTAAGGAATAAATGAACCAAATACTAAGTAATATGGTATTCTTTTCATAAAGTTCTCCTTTCAATTCCTTCTTGAGGATAGCATTATTTAAGTAGAATTGAAAGAAAAGAATCGTTTTTACTACTAATCATTACAACTATGAATGTGCTGGTGATCAATTGTAGGAGGAAGTCTAATGAAACAAGAAATTGTTCTTGAGCTTTGTCGTGTTAAAAAAATAATTAAAAATAAAGAAATCATAAAGGACATTAGCTTTGAGTTATGTAAGGGTGAGGTTTTAGGATTACTAGGACCGAATGGATCTGGTAAAACAACGACTATGCGTATGATCGTTGGATTAATGAGTTTATCTGATGGAGAGATTTACATTAAGGGGAATTCCATTAATCAAAACTTTAGAGAGTCTATAAAGCATGTTGGTGCAATGATTGAAACACCAGCATTTTATCCATTCTATAGTGGATTTAAAAATTTAATGTATTTTTCACGGATGCTTGAAGGCGTAACAAAGGATCGAGTGTTGGAAGTAATCGATTTACTAGGACTTTCTAGTGCGATTCATAAAAAGTTTTCAACGTATTCGTTAGGAATGAAGCAAAGGTTAGGGATTGCGCAAGCATTGTTACATAATCCAGCTATCTTAATTTTGGACGAGCCTACGAATGGTCTAGATCCAGCAGGTGTAAGAGAAATACGTGATTATTTAAAAAAAATAGCAGAAGTTGAAGATACTGCAATCTTGTTATCTAGTCATTTACTTTCGGAAATTGAATTAATTTGTGATCGAGCAATCATTATCCAAAATGGTCAATTCGTTGAAGCAATCGATATGAATGAAAAAGCACTTGGGAAATTAGTCATCGAAATCATCGTTAATCAAACAAATGATATAGAAACTTTATTACATCAAAAAGACTACAAAT
>Ga0102589_1001286_pt1 | contig 35876 bp, 28 predicted proteins | sample AraplaMF_Col_mLB_FD_76858 | JGI IMG/M metagenome (GOLD analysis project Ga0102589, IMG submission 76858) | Arabidopsis root microbial communities from the University of North Carolina, USA - plate scrape MF_Col_mLB | ecosystem: Host-associated > Plants > Roots > Endosphere | place: USA...
GCTGAATGCCTCGGCGGCAGTCTTCCGCATCGACCAGAACAACCGTGCCTTCCGCAGCGCCGATCAGACCCAGTGCGCCAGCTACCCGACCGTAGTGTGCTACTCGGCCGCCGGCGAGGTGCGCAGCCAGGGCGTGGAGTTCGAAGTGCAAGGCGCCATCACGCCCAACTGGCAGGTGGGGGCTGGCTACACCGTGGCGATTGCGCGCTATCGCAAGGACGCCGCAGCCAGCAACGTGGGCGCGATCTTCGACACCGACACGCCACGGCACCTGTTCAAGCTGTCCACCATGTACCGGCTGCGCGGCCCATTGCAGGGCTGGCGCATTGGTGGTTCGATCTACGGGCAGGACTCCATTTACAACCAGGGCACCACGAGCGGTGTGCCATTCCGCATCGCCCAGGGCGCCTACACCCTGGTTGATCTGGTAGTGGGATGGCAGCCGATACCGAAGCTGGACTTGCAACTCAACATCAACAACCTCTTTAACAGGCGGTACTACAACGCGCTGTCCGGCAGCGTCAGTTTCCCGAGCAACGTCTATGGCGAGCCGCGCAATGCAATGCTGTCCGCGCGCTACCAGTTCTGATGCGGGGCCGCATGCGTGGCGCGCTGGTGGTGCTGCACCGCTGGTGTGGCCTCTTCATCGCCGGTTTCCTGTTTATCGCCGGCCTGACCGGCGCGGTGATCGCCTGGGATCATGAACTCGACGAGTGGGTGAATCCCCGGCTGTTCCAGGCCACCTCCGGTGCGACGGAGAGCCCGCTTCCGCCTCTTGAGTTGGCGCGCCGCATCGAGGCGGAGGAGCCGCGACTGCGGGTCAGCTTCCTGCCGCTGACGCTGGAGCCCGGTCATACGGCCATGCTGGGTGTTGCCGCGCGCATTGACCCCGCCACCGGCGCGCCATACGCCCTTGGCTTCAACCAGGTGGCGGTGGACCCGGCCAGCGGCCACGTGCAGGGACGGCGTCAATGGGGCCAGATATCGCTATCGCGCGAGAACCTGCTGCCCTTCCTCTACAAGCTGCACTACACCATGCACATTCCCAAGGGCTGGGGTATCGATATTGGCGTGTGGCTGATGGGCGTGGTGTCCGCTGTCTGGATTGTGGACTGCTTCCTGGCGCTATATGTCTCGTTTCCCAGCGCGCGCGCCTGGCGTAAATCGCTGACCTTCCGATTGCGCCAGGGCGGATTCAAACTCAATTTCGATATCCACCGCTCCGGCGGCGTCTGGGTGTGGGGTCTGCTGCTGATGCTGGCGGTGACCTCGGTCTCGCTGAATCTGGGAACGCAAGTCATGCGACCGCTCGTGTCGGTTTTCTCTCCGTTGACGCCCTCGCCATTCCAGGTGCGCCAAGGCAGTCGCGAGCGGGAAATTGCCGAGCCGATACTGAGCCGCGAGCAGGCCATCGCGGCAGCCGAGGCCGAAGGTCGCCGCCGCGGCTGGACCCGTCCTGCGGGGTCCATCTTCTATGCTCAACGCTTCAGCATCTACGGCGTGGCGTTCTTCACACCGGAAGACGACCGGGATGACGACGGCATGGGGAACGAGGTCCTCTATCTGGACGGGAATACCGGTGCGATCCTCGGCGAGAAGGTGCCGGGGCAAGGCACTGCGGGCGACATTTTCATGCAGGCGCAGTTGCCACTTCACTCCGGCCGTCTGCTGGGCATGCCGGGACGCGTGCTGATGTCGTTCATGGGAATCTTCGTTGCGGCACTGAGCATGACCGGCCTCGTGATCTGGATACGCAAACGTAGAGCGCGCAGGACGAATCGCCTTCGGTCGTAGGTGGCCAGGGGCCATCGGCAGCTCACGCCTCGGCGGCAACAGGCAGCCGAAACGGCGCACCGAGTCGGTTGAACGCATTCATTGCGGCGATCGTGATCGTTAAGTCGACAAGGTCTTTGGGCGTGAATGCTGCCGAGGCCGCGGCATACGCTTCATCCGAGGCATGCGTTTCGCTGACGCGGGTCACTTCCTCTGCCCAGGCCAGCGCGGCGCGTTCCTGGTCGGAGAACAGATGGTGCACCTCATCCCAGACCGGTATTAACGTGATCTTGTCGATCGACATGGTTTTCCGAAGATCGCGGCTGTGCATGTCGATGCAGTGGGCGCAGCCGTTGATCTGCGAAACGCGAAGAAACACAAGGTGGACAAGTTCTTCCGGCAGGTTCGTCTTCCTGGTTACATAGTGGTGGATACCAAATAGTGCCTTCGCGCCGTCAGGTGCGATGTCTTGCCAGTTCAAGCGGGTCATCTCGGTCCTTTCCTGTCGTTGAGGGACGTAAAGAGCAGTCAGGGCGCACGGTCCGTATATCGACGCCGGGCGCGGAACATGTCATAAAGCCACGTTACTCCGCCGGGCATTGGAGCAACAGACCCAAAAACTGCCAAAACGACTGATCCAACATGACCGACCCGAATGCGCCCGCTACGCTTTCCATCCAGGTGGACCGTGCCACAGCCGTGCCCATCGGCGACCAGATCCATGCGAGCCTGCGACAGGCAATCGTCGACGGTCGGCTGGCATCCGGCCAGCGTTTGCCGTCTGGCCGGGATCTCGCGATGCAGCTCGGGGTCGCGCGCGGCACCATCCGCGTGGTCTACGATCGGTTGATTGCCGAGAACCTGGTGCTCGGCGCCGGCTCCGCAGGCACCCGCGTATGCGCGCGGTTGCTGGCCGGGCGAGCCGACGAGGAATCGCCACTCGACGGGCCGTTGGCAGGGTTCACACGCCCGTATTCGAGCGCTCCGCTGCCGTTCCAGATGGGCGTACCCGCCGATGACGCGTTTCCCGCCAAACTCTGGGCCCGCCTGCGCACACGTGCCGTACGCACCGATGCCATCACGTTCACGACCTACGCCGATCCACGCGGGGAGCCCGGGTTACGGGCCCAGATCGCCAGCTATCTGGCCGTCAGCCGGCACGTGCAATGCCATCCCGATCAGATCATCGTCACCAGCGGATACCGGCAGGGCCTGATGATTGCGCTGACGGCACTGCGCGCGCACGGGCGCAAGGCGTGGATAGAGGAGCCAGGTTACCCGCTCGGAAGGCGCGCGCTGGAACTGATGGGGGCCGAAGTGGAACCCGTCCCCGTAGATGCCGAGGGCCTGCGCGTGGAAGATGGCATCGCCAGCGCGCCAGACGCCCTGTTGGCGCTGGTCTCCCCCGGCCAGCACGCACCGCTTGGCGTGACCCTGTCGCCGGCAAGAAGACACGCCTTGCTCGACTGGGCAACGACAAAGAACGCCTGGATCATCGAAGACGACTATCTGGGAGAGCTACAGATCGACGGCCGGGCAGCACCGGCCCTTGCGGCGGGTGAAGGCGCGGAGCGCGTGGTTCATATTGGCGCGTTCAGCAAGACGATCAGCCCGGCGCTGGGTCTCGGCTTCGTCGTCGCCCCACACTCGGTGGCAGAGCGTTTGGTCGAGGTCGCTGCCGTGTTGGCGCCGGCTCCGAACCGGACCACCCAGTTGGCAGTCACGGAGTTTCTGAAGGGTGGGCACTTTCTGCGGCACCTGCGCCGGATGAAGACGCTCTATGCCAGGCGCCGCAGTCTTGCGCTGGACCGTCTCAACGCGTTCCTGCCTGGCACGCTGACTGCGGGCCTTGGCCTGATCGCACCGCTTCCACCGACCGCCAACGACACCGCTGTCGTCGACATTGCCCGCTCGCGCGGCCTCGCGCCTTCAGCCCTCTCGGCCTGGTACCTTCGCCGCAGTCACGCGCAACAGGGCCTGCTACTCAGCACGACGAACCTGCGCCTCGACAACCTCGATGCCGCGTGCGAAACGCTTGCGAGAATCGTTGCATCCATGCGCTGAATCCACAGTGGTGAGCCGCAGCATGAAACGTGTTCGCGTGTGTATTCTGGGCCTAACGCCATCTGCTCGCGCGACTTCGCGATACGTTGTCGCCGGCCGGAAAGTTGCTGGTCGATTTGCCGGCTTCCACCTGAATGGACGCATCGTCCTCCAGGTGCAGGACCGACCCAGTTACAATGGCGCGCAGTTTCCACGGGTAGTGACTTATGGGTTTCGAACAACTAGCAGATTTGAAGGCGCTCCTCGCAGCGAAGGCTCGCGAGCAAGGCCAGCAACGAAAGACGCCATCGCCGAAGACGGGCGCAGCCGCCGAGGCCAAAGTGGCAGACCCTGCCCAGGAGACGCGGCGCGGCAAGTCGCGCGCCTCCAGGCCTCCCAAGGCGCCGGCAACCACGCGTTCACCCAAGAATGACGTGGATCCGACGGTGGTTCTGCTCGGACGATTGCAGAAGCAGTTCCCTCTCGCTTTTCCCAAGAAGCCAGCTCCCAAAGTGCCCCTCAAGGTCGGCATGCTCGAGGACCTTCTTTTGCAGAAGGATTCGCTGCGCATGAGCGAGGAGGAAATCCGTGCAGCGCTTTCCATGTGGTGCCGCGGCATCCGTTATTGGGATGCGGTGGTGGAAGGCGCCGCGAGACTGGCGCTGGATGGGTCCGCTGCCGGTCATGTCACGGAAGCCGAAGCTGCCGGTGCACGGCATCTGCGCAACCGGCGGCAGAAATCCCTTACCGAGAACGCCGGCTAGTCCCCTGCCGCCCCGTCAGCCTTGCCCGGTGCCAGCCATATGCCACAGCGTGGCCGACCGGGTTCCGGTGCGGCAGTACGCAAGGATGGGCTTCGGCAGTTCGGCCATCAGCACGCCGAAGGCAGTGGCAGCTTCCGCCGTGACATCGCCGGATTTGACGGGCAGGTAGTGCGCGGCCATGCCAAGCGAGCTGGCCACCTCCGCGATTGATTCGAACTGGACCTGCCCGGCAGCCTCGCCATCGTGCCGGTTGCAGACGATGGAACGGAACCCCAGCGCATGCGCCGCGCGCACGTCGGCTTCGCTTAACTGCGGCGCCACGCTCATGTCATCCGAGAGTTGCCTGATCTGCATGCCCGGCAGGCCCGCGCCCACATCCCTGCAGCGTTCCATCGCTTTGCGGAAGCAATCGATTGCAAAATCCACGTCTTCCGCCGTGGTGAAGCGTCCAAGGCTCAGGCGGACCGTGCGCGCCGCGGCATCGTCATCCAGACCGACGCCCGTCAACACGTGCGACGCTTTGCCGGCCGCCGAATTGCAGGCCGACGTTGAAGAAATGGCCAGATCGTCGGACAGCATGCTCGGCAGAAAACGGGGCAGTTCCACAGTCAGGCTGAGTGTGTGCGGGATGCGGCTCGCGGCACTGACGTTCTGCGTTACACCGCCCAACGCGCGCACGCCGTTCAGCAAGCGTTCGCCGAGTTGCGCGATGCGTGCGTTGTCCGATGCCATCTCGGTACGCGCCAGCTCGCAAGCCGTTCCCATACCGACGATCTGGTGCGTGGGAAGGGTGCCAGATCGCAGCCCCTGCTCATGTCCGCCGCCGTGCATCTGGCAGGCGATGCGCGATGCCGCCTGGCGACTCACATAGAGCGCGCCGATGCCTTTCGGGCCATAGAACTTGTGAGCCGACATCGACAACAGGTCGATGCCCATCGCCTTCACGTCAATCGCGGTCTTGCCGGCAGCTTGCGCCGCATCCACGTGAAGCAGCGCCCCGGCGGCGTGAACGATCTGCGAGATCTCGGCAATATTGGTGAGGGTGCCGATCTCGTTGTTCACCATCATCAGCGAGACGAGGCCGGTGTGATGGCTGCAAGCCGCCTTGACAGCGGCCGGCGAAATCTCGCCCGATGGGTCCGGCGTGAGGTAGGAAACGGACACGCCGAGCTGCCCCAGGTGCGACGCCGTATCGAGAATGGCCTTGTGCTCAAGCTTGCTGGTCACCAGATGGCGGCGCGTCGGCTCGCTATCGAAAAAGCCCTTGAGTGCGAGGTTGTTCGACTCTGTCGCACCGGACGTCCAGACAATCTCGGATGGCTCCGCACCAATGAGCGCGGCTACCTGTGCACGGGCCTGTTCGACCGCATCCCTTGCCTTCAGCCCTGCGGCGTGGGTGTTCGACGCAGGGTTTCCGAATACGCCAGCGGGCCCCAGGCAGTGGAACATGGCCTCCATGACCCGGGGGTCCGCCGGTGTAGTGGCCGCATAGTCGAAATACCGCAGAGTGTCCGTGCTCATCGTTCATCCTTCAGAAGGATAGAAATGCTACGACGAAGGCACCGGAACTTGCTTCCAAAATCCCTCCTCGACCGGCGTCTACGTAGCATGCGATGCTAGCGAATACGCATCCGATAGAAAAATTTGGCGCATCGTGTGCGGCGCCACGGACTGACGGCCTGTGAGCCGCGACGGCTCGCCTTCCCTACAGATCGTCAGCATCGGTCCTGCCGAGGCCGCGGGAAGGTGAAGCGCGCCGGGGTCCGTTCCCTCCGGTGATTGTTGCCTTCCGTTCAACATGCTGAGCGCTTCCACGCGTCTACTGGCGCACGTCCTGCCTGCCTACAATCCGTTCCAACGATAGCTGCACAAGCTTCAAAGAAAGCCGCCGCGACTGTCGAGGAGAGGATGTCCGCGCAATGAAGCGGATTGCACCCCGCCGCCGAGCGCGGGTTACCCCACTTGATGAACAGGACCTGAAAATGACCGAAACAACCCGCAATGTGCAGCCGGTGATCGCCGCCCTTGGCAAGGAAAGTGCTGGCGAACTCGTGTCTTCCCGCTACGCCGTGCGCGTGGGCGATGTCGATGTCGTGCTGATCAGCGATGGCGTCCTGCCGCTGCCGACCTCCACCATGTCTACCAACGTGTCCGAATCGGACCGCAACCAATGGTTCGACGATCGCTTCCTGCAACGTGACATGTTCGACTGGGCGCTGAACATCGCCCTGGTACGCAGCGGCGACCGCCTGATCCTGGTGGACTCGGGCGTGGGCGACGGCTTCGAATACTTCTCGCGTGCCGGCCGCTCGGTGATGCGCCTGGAGACGGCGGGGATCGACCTGGCTGCCATCACCGATATCGTGATCACCCACATGCACATGGACCACGTGGGCGGCCTGAACAACGACGGCGTCAAGGCCAAGCTGCGTCCTGACGTGCGCATCCACGTGGCAGCCGCGGAAGTGGAGTTCTGGAAGAACCCGGACTTCAGCAAGACGGTGATGCCGGAAGCGGTGCCGCCCGCGCTGCGCAAGGCCGCCAATACGTTCGTGCAGCTCTACAGCGAGAACATCGTCCAGTTCGACCAGACCGTGGAGGTGGCTGCGGGTGTGTCAGCACGCGTGACCGGAGGCCATACGCCGGGTCACTGCGTGGTGGACGTGGCATCCAAGGGCGAGAAGCTGACGTTCGTGGGCGACGCGATCTTCGAAGTGGGCTTCCACAATCCCGATTGGCAAAACGGCTTCGAACACGAACCCGAAGTGGCCACGGAAGTCCGTATCGCGCTGCTGAACGAAGCCGCCGAAACGGGCTCGATGCTGGCCGCCGCACACGTGGCCTTCCCGTCGATCGGACACGTTGCCAAGGATGGCAAGAAGTTCCGCTTCGTGCCGGTGCAGTGGGACTACTGATCCACTGACGGATCCCGGCTTACCCGTCGCGCTCCGGCGGATAGTCAGTACTTGTGGTGTTCCATACGCCGCGCGTTCACGAGACGCGCGGCGTTTTTTTGTAGCGTGCGACGCCATGCGTTGTGGCATCGGAGTGCGGCTAGCGACGCTTTTTCTGGGGTGTCGATGGGTGGGCGGCAGAGGTCTCCTGCCAGAAAGACACAGCCCTGCACCGCCTGGTCGGCTATCATGCGTGTCCTCTCCGAAGCCGCTCCTATGATTTCCGTCCGTAATGTCACGCTGCGCCGTGGCGTCAATGTCGTGCTCGACCGCGCGTCCGTCACTTTCAACCCCGGCGAAAAAATTGGTCTCGTCGGCCGCAATGGCGCCGGCAAGTCGTCCTTTTTCGGCCTGCTGAATGGCACGCTGCATGAAGACAGCGGCGAATTCTCGATTCCGCCGTCCTGGAAAATGGGCCAGGTTGCGCAGGACATGCCCGAGACCGAGCAGAGCGCGACCGATTTCGTAGTGGAAGGTGACACCGTGCTGCTGGCCGCGCAGAAAGAAGTGGCCGAGGCCGAGGCCAGCGACGATGGCATGCGCATGGCGCACGCCTACATGGCCTTGCACGATGCCGGCGCCCACGACGCACCGGCGCGTGCCCAGGCGCTGATCCTGGGCCTGGGCTTCAGCGCGGCGCAACTCAGCCAGCCGGTGAACAGCTTCTCCGGCGGCTGGCGCATGCGGCTGCAACTGGCGCGTGCCCTGATGTGCCCGTCCGATCTGCTGCTGCTCGACGAACCCACCAACCACCTGGACCTCGACGCCCTGGTCTGGCTGGAAGCGTGGCTCAAGCGGTATCAGGGCACGATGGTCGTAATCAGCCACGATCGCGAATTCCTCGATGCAGTGACGCAGGTAACCGTGCACGTCGATAACCAGCAACTGGTGCGCTACGGCGGCAACTACAGCAAGTTCGAAGACATGCGCGCCGAGCAGCTTGTGCTGCAGCAGGCCGCCGTGGCCAAGCAGGCGGAAAAGATCGCGCACCTGCAGAAGTTCATCGACCGCTTCAAGGCCAAGGCATCGAAGGCCAAGCAGGCGCAGAGCCGGGTCAAGGCGCTCGAACGCATGGAGAAGATCGCGCCGGTGCTGGCCGATGCGGAGTTCACGTTCGAATTCAAGGAACCGCTCAATATCCCCAATCCGTTGCTGTCGATGCTCGATGCGAGCTTCGGCTATCCGGCGCCGGAGGAGGCACAGCCAGGCACGCCGCCCACCGTCATCGTCAAGGGCATCAACCGCTCGGTGCTGGCCGGGCAGCGCATCGGCATTCTCGGTGCCAATGGCCAGGGCAAGTCCACGCTCGTGAAGACGGTGGCGCACGCGCTGGAACCCATCACCGGCGAGATCAGCGAGGGCAAGGGCCTGAATATCGGCTACTTCGCGCAGCAGGAGCTGGACGTGCTGCGTCCGCTCGACACGCCGATGGAGCACATGATCCGCCTGGCCAAGGACACGCCGCCGCATCTGCGCGCCCCCGGCCAGAGCGGTGGCGAGCAAGCGCTGCGCACCTTCCTGGGCTCCTTCAATTTCAGCGGCGACATGGTGCACCAGGCCGTGGGCACGATGAGCGGCGGAGAAAAGGCGCGGCTGGTGCTCTGCATGATCGTGTGGCAGCGCCCCAACCTGCTGCTGCTCGACGAACCGACCAACCACCTGGACCTGTCCACGCGCGAAGCGCTCGGCATGGCGCTTAACGAGTTCGAAGGCACGGTCATGCTGGTCAGCCACGATCGCGCCCTGCTGCGCGCCGTGTGCGACGAATTCTGGCTGGTCACCAAGGGCGGCGTCGAACCTTTCGACGGCGATCTGGACGACTACCAGCAATTCCTGCGTGACGAAGCGCGTCGCATGCGCGAGGAAGCCGCCGCAGCGTAAGGCGGTTGGCGGGCTGGTTTTGCGCCCCTCTCCCGCAAGCGGGAGAGGGGCGCAAACAATAGGAGTAGAATGCGGCCCGCGGCACGTACCCCTTGCGTGCCGTACGTGATGCAGGTGCCCGTGAGTCAAGAATCATGGGTTAAACGGGAAACAGGAATGCCGCCCTGCGGCGAAGCCTGTGCTGCCCCCGCAACGGTAAGCAGGTTTGGGAACCGTCAGGTCGATCCTGAGTTTCGAAAGAGATTCGGAGCGACAGTCACTGCAGCAGCTTCACTGCCGCGGGAAGGCGATGGTGTCCCGGAAGCGTCAGCTTCCAGCCTGTGAGCCCGGATACCGGCCTGTTGTCATCATCGACACCTATTGTCCGGACGGGGTCGTCCGGCTTCACGATGAAATACAACCTGTCTGCGTATCCCGATGGCCGCTCGCGCACGGCCGAATTCTCGTCGCGTCCCGCGCGTGGACGGCGCTCGCGTGCGCTCGTCGCATCCGTGGCCTCCGTCGGCACCGTCGCCAGTTTCAATATTCCCTGCGCGTTCGCACAGGAATCCGCATCCGAGGCCGACAACAAGACCCTGCCCGCCGTCACGGTCAGCGAGGCCGCATTGCCGGGACTGTCTCTGTCGAAACCCGAATTCACGGGCAGCCGCCTTGGCCTGACACCGCTGGAAACGCCGGCCAGCGTCGAAGTATTGAGCGGTGAAACGATTCGCGCGCGCGGCGACCAGTCCGTGCGCGAAGCCGTGACGCGCGCCACCGGCATCACGGCCAATCCGGCGCCGGGCAATGGCGGCACTGCGCTGGCTGCACGCGGTTTCGCGGGCCAGGGTTCGGTCATGCAGTTGCTCGACGGCACGCGCATGTACGTGGCATCCGGTACGGTGACGTTCCCGTTCGATACGTGGTCGGTGGAACGCATCGAAGTGCTGCGCGGTCCCGCATCGGTCATGTATGGCGAAGGCGCCATCGGCGGCGTGGTCAACGTGGTACAGAAGAAGCCGATTCGCGGCCCCATCGAGAATGAACTGCAGATCACCGGCGGCACCGAGAAAACCGCACGCGTCGCGTTCGACAGTGGCGGCAAAGTGAATGACAACCTCTCGTACCGCTTTGCCACGGCCTACAACCGCTCGGCGGGATGGGTGGATCGCGGCGATTCGAACAACCTGATGGTATCGGCATCGGTGCGTCTCGATGTGAATCCGGATTTCAACCTGACGCTGTCCTATGACGATGGCACGCAGCATCCGCAGCAGTACCTCGGCACGCCGCTGGTCAACGGCAGCCTGGACACTTCGCTGCGCACGAAAAACTACAACGTCGGCGATGCGGAAATCAGCTACCGGGACCGCTGGACGCGCCTGAATGCCGAATGGACGCCGAACCATCGCGTCACGGTGCGCAACCAGTTCTACTACCTGACCAGCCATCGCCACTGGCGCGACAGCGAGACCTATACGTACCTGCCGGCCACCTCGCAGGTGCGCCGTGGCGACTACCTCGAAATCCTGCATGACCAGGAACAGGTGGGCAACCGTGCGGACATGACGGTCAAGAGCAAGGTGTTCGGTCTCGATAACGCCACGACCGTCGGCTTCGACATCAACAAGATCAACTTCACGCATTCGAACAACTCGCCATACGGTGGCAGCTCCACGGTCAATGCGTACGACTTCGATCCGGGGATGTTCTTCAGCCCGCCGGGCATCGTGACGTCGCCGCGCACGCGCTCCAACACCACGCAATACGCGCTGTTTGGCGAACACCGCATCGCGTTCACGCCGCAGTGGTCTGTCATCGGTGGCGTGCGTTTCGATCATGCCAAGCTGTATCGCACCGATCTGATCGCCAACACCGGTTGGGAGAAGACCTTCGCCAACACCACTTGGCGCGTGGGCACGGTGTATCAGTTCACGCCGAGCGTCTCGGTCTACGCGCAATACGCGACGGCCACCGATCCATTGGGCGCGCTGATCACCACGAGCGATGCGCAGCGCAACTTCAACCTTGCCACGGGCAAGCAGGTGGAAGTGGGCGTGAAACAGGCGTTCTGGGGCAATCGCGGCGAATGGACGTTTGCGGCCTACGAGATTCGCAAGAAAGATCTGCTCTCGCGCGATCCCGTGAATCCGACGATCACGCAGCAGGTAGGCGAGCAGTCGTCGCGCGGGCTGGAAGCATCGGCCAGCGTGGAAGTGCTGCGTGGCCTGCGCCTCGACGTCAACGGCACGGTGCTACGCGCGCGCTATGACGATTTCAACGAATCGGTGGGCGGCGTCTCGGTGTCACGCGCCGGCAACGTGCCGACCAGCGTGCCGCAGCAGGCCGCCAACGCCTGGCTGACGTGGAATTTCGTGCCGCAGTGGACGCTCGGCGCGGGCCTGCGTTACGTGGGCGGCCGTTACGCCGATACCGCCAACCGGGTACGCGTGCCAAGCTATACCACCGTCGATACTGCGCTGTCATGGCGCGTATCGAAGCAGGCAGCATTGACGCTGCGCGTCTATAACCTGTTCAACCGCGACTACGCGGAGTCGTTTTCGAATGGCGGCCAGCAGTGGCTGCTGGGACGTCCGCGTTCGGCGGAGCTGTCCGCTAACTTCTATTTCTGAGGCCCAGAGAGGGCAATTCCATGCAAACCTCGAAAATCCCTGCAACCATCGTCACCGGCTTTCTCGGCAGCGGCAAGACCACCCTGCTGCGCCATATCCTGGATAACGCCAACGGTCGCCGCATCGCCGTGATCGTCAACGAGTTCGGCGAACTGGGTATCGACGGCGAGATTCTCAAGGGCTGCGGCATCGGCTGCGACGATGCGGGCGAACCCACAGGTCAGCTCTACGAGTTGGCCAACGGCTGCCTGTGCTGCACGGTGCAGGAAGAGTTCTTCCCCGTCATGGAGCAGTTGCTGGAGCGTCGCGACCAGATCGATCATGTGCTGATCGAGACGTCGGGTCTGGCATTGCCCAAGCCGCTGGTGCAGGCGTTCCATTGGCCCAGCATCCGCAATGCTTTTACCGTGGATTCCGTGGTGACCGTGGTCGATGGTCCCGCTGCCGCAGCCGGTCAGTTCGCAGCGAATCCCGTCGCAGTGGACGAACAACGCCGCGCCGATCCGAACCTCGATCATGAATCGCCGCTGCACGAGCTGTTCGAAGATCAGCTTGCCAGCGCCGATCTGGTGATCCTGAACAAGATCGACATGATGGACGCTGCGCAGATCGCCGCCGTCGAAGCACTGGTGCGTCCGGAGATTCCTGCGGAAGTGAAGATCGTCCCGGCGCAGGCCGGTTCGCTCGATGTGAACAGCCTGCTGGGTCTCAATCGCGCGTCGGAAGACACGATCCATCTGCGCGTGGATCACCATGGCAACGCCGATGATCCGGATCACGCCGATCACCATCACGACGAGTTCGACTCCGTGGTCGTGGAAGCTGGCACTGTCGATCGTGACGCGCTGATCGCCGCGCTGCAGAAGCTGGTGGGCAACCACACGATTTATCGTGTGAAGGGTTTCGCCGAACTGCCCGGCAAGCCGATGCGGCTGGTGCTGCATGGCGTGGGCCAACGCTTCGACAGCTACTTCGACCGCGCATGGCGGGCCGAAGAGCCGAAGGGTACGCGTGTGGTGCTGATCGGGCAGGACCTCGATGGTGCCGTTCTACAGGCTGCGCTGGACGCCGCGCTAGCTGGTTGAGGTCGTGTTGCGAGCGCGGCGCCGCAGGCTTTGTCCGGGTCGTATGCCCGTTGCGGCGCCGTGCTCCCATACCGCCTGCCCGTTCACAAATACGTGGGCGATACCGGCGGACGGTTGCCGCGGATCGAGATAGGTCGCCACGTCTTTCACCGTGCGCGGATCGAACACGGTGATATCGGCGGCATGCCCTTCGCGAATCTCGCCCCGCCCCGCCAGCCCGAACGCATGCGCGGTCATGCCCGTCATCTTGTGTACGGTCTGCTCCAGCGTCAGCAACCCAAGATCGCGGCTGTAGTGTCCCAACAGACGCGTGAACGTACCCCACAGGCGCGGATGTGGATAGTCGTCCGACGGTATGCCGTCGGAGCCGATCATCGTGTCGCGATACGCCAGCACGCGCTGTACGTCGCCTTCGTCCATGAAGAAGTACATGCCCATGCCGGGCATCACGCGGGCCAGCGCCTCGGCGCGCGAGCATTGCCATTCCTGCGCCAGATCCGACAGCTTGCGGCCCGCGCTCTTCGGCTCCGAACGTGAGTACGTGATCAGGATTTCATCGCTGATGGCCAGTCGCTCCGCGCGCAGCAAAGACGACGACGCCGTGTACGGATAGCAATCCAGACAAATTTTCTGGCTGCGCCCCAGTTCACCGATGCGTGCCAACGTTTCGCGCGTGCGTCCGAAGTTGGGCTTGCCGATGACCTTGTGATGAGAAATCACCAGCCGGACATCGAGCGCGCGTGCAATCTGCGCCGATTCTTCGATGGCTTCGATCACACCGTCGCCTTCGGTGCGCATATGCGTGGCATAGACGCCACCGAACTGTTTCAGGTCGCGGCCCACGCCAATGATTTCCTCGGTGGGTGCCGAGGCTGCAGGCGGATAGAACGTGCCCGTGGACATGCCGATCGCGCCCTGCTCCAGCGCGGCATTGGCGGCTTGTCGCATCGCCTCGACTTCCGCTTCCGTCGCGGGTCGGTCGAGATCCGCCTGATGCACCGCGCGCAACGCCGTATGGCCGACCAGCGACGCCACGTTGACCGCTGCGGGCGTGGCATCGAGTGCATCGAGATATTGGCCGAACGCCGCGAAGCGCCACTGCGGATCGACGGTACGCAGCGGCAACGGCGGATCGCCACCACTCTGCTTGTACGGTGCCAGGCTGATGCCGCAGTTGCCGTTCACCACCGTGGTCACGCCTTGAGAAATTTTCGGCGCCATGCCCGGCGTTTCCAGCACTGCACGGTCATCGTGCGCATGGCTGTCGATAAAGCCCGGTGCGACCGACATCCCGGCTACGTCGAGTTCGCGATGGGCGCGCTGGCCCACCGCATCGCCAATGAAGACGATCTCTCCACCCTGCACTGCCACATCGGCACGGTAGCGCGCCGCGCCGGTGCCATCGATCACATCGCCGCCGCGCAAAATCAAATCGAACATGGTGAACTCCCGATCAGTCGAGTTTGATATTGGCCTTGCGGATCAGATCGCCCCATTTGCGGCTTTCCTTCGCAATCATCTGCGCGAACGCCTCGGGCGATCCACCCACCACGACCGAACCGTTCTGCTCGGCATCCTTGCGCGTCGCGGGCAGTTGCAGATACGCATTGATCTCGCGGTTAAGACGCTCTACCACGGGGCGCGGCGTACCGGCGGGCGCCACGATGCCGCCCCATGCGTTGACCTCGAAACCGGGCAGCCCGGATTCATCCATCGTCGGCACGTTCGGCAGTACCGGCAGTCGCGACTTGCTGGTCACGGCAATGGCGCGCAGCTTGTTGCCCTGCACCGCGGAAAGGATCGACGGCACGTTGTCGAACATGAAATCCACCTGGCCGCTGATGACATCGATCTGCGCCTGCGGAGCGCCCCGGTAGGGAATATGGCGGAAGTCGATATGCGCCTGATCCCGAAGCATTTCGCCACTGAGGTGACTGGTAGTGCCATTACCGCCCGAGCCCATCGTCAGCTTTCCGGGGTTCTTGCGTGCGTAGTCAATCAGTTCCTTGACGCTGCGGATCGGCAATCCTGCATTGACCGCCAGGATGTTCGGCACGGTCGTAGTCGCACTCACGGGTACAAGATCCTTGTCCGCGTCATAGCCAGGACGCGCCAGCAGGCTGCGGTTGATCGCCATCGTCACGATGTTGCCGAAGCCAATGGTGTAGCCGTCCGGCTTGCTGCGCACCAGTGTCTGCATGGCGATGCTGCCCGCCGCGCCGGGGCGGTTGTCCACCACTACGGAAGTGCCGAGTTTTTCACCCAGGTATTGCGCCAGCTTGCGGCTCGACTGGTCGGGCGTGCTGCCCGCTGCGGCTGGCACGATCAGCGTGATGGGCTTGCCGGCTGGCCAATCGGCGGCCTGTGCGGCACCGGCCGTCAGCATCACGGCCGCAATCGCGCCGGCTTTAAGAAATTCAATGGCTTTGTGTCTCGGGGATGTCGTCATCGTCAACCTCTCGGGGCGTGCAAACTCTGTAGGAACGCGCTATGGTGCGCCCACGCACGCATCGATGTATATCGAAGTTTCGGCAAGCATCCATTCCTTTTTTTGATGACATGAAACATCCTGCCCGGCGTCACATTCCCTCCGTGGTGAACCTGAACACGTTCGAGACCATCGCGCGTCGTGGCAGCGTGACGGCGGCGGCAGATGAACTGGGCCTCAGCCAAGGCGCGGTCAGCAAGCAGCTTCTGGATCTGGAAGGCTTTCTGGGCACAGCGCTGTTCGATCGCAATAACGCACGGCTGACACTGAACGACGAGGGCGCCGCTTACCTCGCGCGTATCCGTCCCCTGCTCGATCAACTGGAAGCGGCAACCGTCGCCACCTCCGGTGCCGCCCAGCGCATGCGCGAAGTGCGCCTGTCCGTGCCGAACACGTTCGGCCTGCTATGGGTGATGCCGCGCCTGTGCGGCTTTGCGGCCGCGCATCCTGAAATTCGCATTCACGTCGCCAATCATATCGGGGCCGTATCGCTGCGCGATGCGGGGCTCGATGCGGCCATCGTCTTTGCGGAAAACGGTCTCGACGACGAGCATGCCGACCTCTTGCACAGCGTCCGCACCCTGCCTGTGGCATCGCGTGAACTCGTGTCCGGTCGACTGCCGATGTCAGCGGCGCGTATCGCCGCCCTCCCATTGCTGTACCACACCACTGCGCCGAGTTCGTGGGCGAGCTATCTGCGCGACCTCGATGATGGGATCGAGCTTCCGCTGCCCGGCGGCACGGAGTACAACCTCGTGACGTTTGCGCTCAAGGCTGCCGAGGCCGGGCTGGGCGCGGCGCTTGTGCCTGACTACGCATGTGCTGACAGTCTGCGCGAAGGACGTGTCGTGCAACTGAATCGTCCATCGCTGCCGTCGCAACGTGGCTACTACCTCGTGCGCCGCCGCGAGCGTATGGACGCGCCCGCTGTGCGGGTGCTGCGGGAATGGTTGCTGGCGCGACGGTCGGAGTGAAAGGGCCAAAGCCAGCTTGGAACACGAGTCCTTGTGTGACAGCGCGGCCACACCCCACTTCATGGGAGCCCACTCGTCCAATACGTTTGCTACATTTGGCGTCTTTGCCGGTTCGGGAAGGAGCGTTCGAATGTTGGAAGACTTCGATGGGCTTGTGGAAGCGACGATGGCCGAGTGGCAAGTGCCGGGCCTCGCGCTTGCCGTGATCAAGGGTCAGGAGACGATGCTGCTGAAAGGCTATGGCGTCCGCGACGTGGATTCGCCATCGCCAGTGACAGCCAACACGCAGTTCCTGCTGTGCTCGCTCACGAAGTCCTTCACGGCGGCAGGACTGGGATTGCTGGTGGACGAAGGAAAGCTCGACTGGAGGCGGCCTGTGCGCGAATACCTTCCGGAGTTTCGTCTGTTCGATGCGGTGGCAACCGAGCGCGTGACCGTACGTGATCTCCTTTGCCACCATAGTGGATTGCCCCGACACGACTGGATCCATTCGCCGGGCGATCTTTCGACCCAGGAGATTCTGGCTGCACTGCGGCATCTGGAACCGAATCGCGATCTCCGTGACACCTATCAGTATCAGAATCTCGCGTATCTCGTGGCCGGGCACATCGCGGAACGCATCACGGGCATGCGCTGGGACGCCTTCATTACCGAGCGTCTGCTGCATCCGCTGGGCTTCCGGCATTTCAGCCTGTCCATCGAGGCGTTGGCTGACACTCCGGACCACGCACATCCCCACATCGAAGAGAAAGATCAGACCGTACGCGCGAGCCTGACGCCAATCCGCGTCCTGCCTGCGGGCGGCCTGAACGCATCGATTGCCGATCTCGCCCGATGGATGCGCTGTTTGATGAGCGACGGAGCCGTCGATGGCAGACAGCTCCTGTCAGCGAATGTCATCCGGGAGATGTCCACCCCGCGTGTCCATATGGGGCGCTCTTCGCTGGCGGAAATGGGCGAGGTCCACTATGGAATGGGCCTCGCCTCAGGTCAATATCGCGGCGAGCGGATGATCACGCATTCAGGAAGTTGGGTGGGTTGGGGAACGCTAATGACCATGCTTCCGGAGCGTCGTATCGCCGTGGCGGTATTGACCAATCATGCTGCAAGCGTGGCTACGGAGTTGCTGACCCATACCGCACTGGATCGCTTGTGCGGCTTCGAGCCAATCGACTGGCATGGCCGCTTCAGTGACATGCGCCGGAAGCGAACGGCGCAGCGGTCGGTGGACGGCACTGCAAGCGAACAAAGTCGCCGGACCGAAACCACACCGAGCCACGCGCTTCACGAGTATGCGGGTGCGTACGAGCATCCCGCCTACGGTCGCATGCACATTGGCAATGAAGGCGACACGTTGACATGGCGCTGGCGTGGGATGTCATGCTCGCTTCACCACCGTCACTACGATGTCTTCACGACCACGCGCAAGCCATCGGAGATTCACCCCGACGAATTGCCCTTGATGTTTGGCTACAACCGCGAAGGTGCGATCGACCGGCTCTCGGCACCCCTGGAACCGATGGTTGCCGATATCGTTTTTCGTCGCGTCGCCGCAGGCGATGTCACGGATTCAAGGTTTCTCGCGCTTTGCACGGGCACTTATTCACATGGGTCGCAAGAGATTCAAGTCAGTCTCGACGCCGCCGGCAACCTCATATTGCAAATCGGCAAGCAGCAGACCCACCGATTGCTGCCTCTCGACGGCAGGACATTCGAACTTGGCGAAGTGAAAGGGTTTCGCGTGGAATTCCGGCGCCCGTCCGACGAGGTGGACGGCATCATCTTCCACCAGCCGAATGGCACATTCCTGGCGCTGAGAAGCGTTTAGATCATCCCCCCACCAAGGAGCACCCCATGATCGACCACACCGGCATATCAGTCAGTGACTATGTGAAGAGTCTTGCGTTCTATGCGGCGGCGCTGGGTGCCATCGGCATGGTCAAGGTCATGGAGATACCGGCCAGCGTGACCGGGCATACGGATGTGGCGGGTTTCGGGCCGCCGGCGAAGCCGGAGTTCTGGATCAGCCGGGGTACGCCGAACCAGCCGCCGATTCATGTGGCGTTTCGGGTGGATAGCCGGGCGATGGTCGATGCGTTCTATCAGGCTGCCATTGCGGCTGGCGGCCGCGACAACGGTGGACCTGGTATTCGCGCGCACTATCACCCCGACTACTATGGCGCGTTCGTGCTCGATCCGGATGGCCACAACATCGAGGCGGTCTGTCATCTGCCTGCGTGACGCAGGCGGGATCAATACAGCGTGTTGTCTCCCCTCTCCCGCAACGCGGGAGAGGGGCTGGGGGAGAGGGCTAGCGGTGCAATCACCAACACGTCGCAAATTGAAGCGCATGCCCTCTCCCCCACCCCTCTCCCACTGACATGGGAGAGGGGAGCGCATAGCAAAGGACGAAGGCATTTCGCATACGCTGTGTTTTGCCATACCCCTCTTCATGGGCGTCCGCTTCCGCGATACGTTTGCTACATTGGCATCTGTTCCGGTTCGGGGGGGAAGTGTGCCGTGAGTATCCACACCTACATGCTGTTTATCGGCGCCAGCGTGGTGCTCTGCCTTGTGCCCGGACCTGACATGCTCTTCCTTTTGGGCCAGACGGTCGCCAAAGGACGCGCGGCTGGCTTGAGTGCGGCATTGGGTATCAATCTCGGCGCGTACGTCCATTTGCTCGCCGCAATCACCGGATTGTCTGCGTTGATCCTGGCATCTGCGACAGCATTTGCTGTAGTGAAATTTGCAGGTGCTGCGTATCTCATCTATCTCGGATGGACAGCCATAAGGGCCAAGGGCGGATTCGCTCTTCCGGAGGACGTTGGCGTTCAGAAAACTGCGCTACGACGCATCTTCTGGCAGGGATTTCTCAGCGATGTATTGAATCCCAAGGTCGCGTTGTTCTACATTGCGTTGCTTCCTCAGTTCGTGAGCGCACAGGATTCCGATGCGATGACCCAACTCGTTGTTCTTGGTGTGACGGGCAACATGGTGGGTATCGCGACCAGCGTCATCTACGTTTTCGTCGCGTCCAAGATGACCGCGATCCTTCGACGTAGTCCAACCATTTCCGCCTGGATGACGAAGCTGATGGGAGCGATGTTTGTGAGCTTGGGCGCCAAGCTCGCTACCGAGAAGCTGTAAACGCAACGCCGCAAACGCGGCACACCCCTACCGCCCGTTCCCTATCGAGCCCGTCGCCAGTGCCAGTCCCGCCGCGGCAGCGAGCGCGCCGCTGTAGGCGTCGGCCGATGCGTTGCGTGCCAGCAGTAGCTGGTTTTGCGCGAGGTTGGTTTCCGTGATGGTGCCCACGCCCTTCCGATATGCCGCGAATGCGGCGTTGTAGGTGGTTTGCGCAGCGTCGGCCAATGCGCGGGCGGCGTCGTACGCTGCCAGGCTTGTTTCCAGCGCGCTCTGGCTGACCACTACCTGTCGTACCGATTCCTCCTTGGCACGCGTCAGTCTTGCCGAGGCACTGTCCACATCGTTACGCGCCTGCGCCAGCGTTGCCGAGCGCAGGCCACCGTCATAGATCGGTACGGTCACGCCCAGGAACACGCTGTTGCCGTAGCGATAGCCGTTGAGGTTGACCGTCGGTGGCTGCTGGCCGACTGGGGGAATCGCGGTAATCGCCGAGCCGCCCGATGCATACGAAACGAAGCCGGATACAAACACCTTCGGCAGGAACGCCGCTTCGGCCGCCCTCACCCGCGCCTGATTGGCGCGCTCCACCGCGTATGCACCCAGCACGTCCGGTCGCTGCGCAATCGCGTTCTCGACGATCTGCTCGACGGAGTTTCTCAGCGCAGGAGACAGTGTCCGCACGGGCATCTCCGCGATGCGTGGCTTCGATAGCGGCGAGATGCCGATCGCAGTGATCAACCCGAGATAGGCGTCGGTCTGGGCGCCCTGAGCCTGCACCATCGCCAGATTGGTTTGCGCCCGGTTCTGGGTGGCCTGAGCAACTTCCACTACCGTGCCTATTCCGCGATCGAAGCGCGCCTTGGCTGCAACAAGCACCGCATCGGCATTGCTCATGGCCTGCTCGACGGTGGCCGAGCGCGAGCGGGCTGCCTGGAAGCGGTAGTACGCCACGCTGACATCGTGGATGATGCGCTGGTGCAACGCCGTGAACGCGATATTGGCCGCCACCGTGGTTTGCTCCGCCGCCTCCACGATGCCAGCCCTTTCGCCGAAATCGAACAGCAACCATTGCAGCGACAGCACCGATACCGCGCCGTGGTGCGACACATCGGCACCCGCCTGCCCCAGAGGCGTTGGCGTGGACAAGTGCCCGTTCTGATAGCCGCCCATCGCCGCCGCCGAAATATGCGGCAGGTAGCTGCTACGCGCGATGCCGGCGGCCAGTGCCGCATTGCGCGCATCGTTCCATGCGATACGCGTCAGCGGATTCGACGATTCCGCCAGATCGATCAGTTCGGGCAGCGAATAGGCGTGCGTCGGGTCGAGCTGCGATGGAGGGGCAATCGTGGCCAGTGCGCTATTGGCCGGTAGCGTGTAACGGGAAGGTTTGTCTTGCGGCGCCGCTTTCGCAGCAGCGCCCGCGACGATTTCGCCAGTGGCCGTTGTCGTGGGTTGCCACGGACGATCCGGTTGCGGCGGCGCGAGATCGAGCGAGGATGTCGCGCATCCGCTCAAGGCCAGGACGATCATCGAAAGCGCCAGCAGCTCAGGTTTGCGCATGGGATGGAGATGAGGTGGAATCGCCCGGAGAAGGTCTGGCCATCGATCGATCGACCATGGCAAGGAGCACCGAATGCGTGTCATCGGCGGATGCTGACGCCGTATGACCAGTGGTTGGGATTGGTGCATCCATCGATTGCAAACGGCGAAGCCGATCCGCAATGGCCGGATCGCCGGGACATCGTTCCGCCAGCAAGAACAAAGGGCCGGCGATGGCATCGAGCACACTTAGTTGTTTGCGCCGATCTTCGATCCAGTCCGTACCGGGGCCGACCGAAGCCGGCTCGTATCGCGCCAGTTGAAGATCCTGCGCGACACTCCCCTGCAGGGCGAGCGCAGCGATAGCGTGCTGACGCCGTGCGCTCGACGGACGTGCATCAACGAGTTGCTGCCACTGGCGCAGCAAGGCGACGAAACCTGTCTCGATACGCGAGGCGATACTGACGGGCCAGATCCGCGTGAACACGAGGTAGACCACCAGATTGCCGATGATGATGCCGATGACACGGTCGCGCGCTATGGTCAGGTCGAAGCCCGGTCCCGCGCCCTGAATCACGCAGAGGTAGAACGCGAACGCGATCTGGAAGCCTGCATAGGCAATGCGCGGCGATCCCTGCGCGACCCATGCCGACAGCCACGTTCCCACGAACACCACCGTCAGCAGTCCACCCACCGAGGTCAACTCGGGCTCCACGTAGACGATGGCCGCCGTGCCGGCGACCGCGCCCACCAGACAGCCAGTCAGGCGTAGCGTCAGTTTCTCTACGGTCTCCGCCATGGTGCCGAGTGACACCAGGTAGCACGTGATGAAACACGTATGAATGCCCGGCCAATTCAACTGCTGATAGAGCAAATAGCAGAACATGGCAGCGCCCGTGGTCTTGAGCGCGTAGTGGATGTGGGACCGATTCGTGAAGGCGTCGGCATCGAGGAAACCGCCGGTTTTTTCGGCCTGTAGTGAAGCGGGAGACTTCTCTTCGAAACCTTCGGCATAGCCCTCGATGGCCGAGCGCAATGCCGCGACGATGGATTGCTGCACCGGCGTCAGCAGGCTGGCGTCTGGCATCACCACTTCAATCTCCACGGGATACCCGCCCTTCTCCAGCATGCTCGCCATGGCATCAACCGTATCGGCCATCGGCATCGCAAACCCACGCGGCAACTGCGCAGCCGGTTCCCGGCCGGTCACATCGACAGCCATCAGGATGGCCGTCGTCGATGTCGCCGCCTGTTGCAGCGCCCGATAATCCGCAGCGTTGACGGTGCCTTCCAACCTGGCGAGCTTCAACCAGCCGGCCACGGGCTGCACGCCATCAGGGGGCACATCGGAGCGCGCATGACCTGCACGCAATGCTTGCGCTGCCACGCGCAGGCATTGTGCCAACCGGTCGCATGCCAGTTGGCGTGGCGACGGTCCCATGACGAGGTTGACCACCACGTTCGCGCCAATGGGAATCGCCACCATCAGCCACGCGTACAGCAGCGCGCGCGTGGCGAGTTCGCCGGCGGGGACGAGTCCAAGCTCGTCGAGCCCGAAGCCGATGATCATGGCGAGGATGGCACCGATCGGGCGAAGCTTGCTGGCCGAAGTCAGGAACAACAGCGCGGCTGACACCAGAGCCATGCATGCCACGCGCAGCATCGGGTTATCGACGGTGAAATCCGCCAGCAGGATCACCAGGCCAATGATGATGCTGACCAGTACCAGCGCCGCCACGCTCATCACGATGCTGCTGGTGCGGTCCGCACGATTGATGAAGAAGATCACGTAGGCGGAGATGGCGGCTTCGGGGGTGCCGTACATCGCCGAAATCAGTACCGTCAGCGTGCTGGCCGCTGCGATGCGGGTCGTAGCGGCAGTGCGTCCCGGGAATGGTGCGAGCAGCGCGACCAGGTCACGCGGGCGGCGACGCAATGGTTCAGCGGCAGGCGGCGCCATGGCGCACCTCTACGGTTGCACTGGCGCCTACCCGCGCGAGATTCTCGGGCGGTTCATCGAGCTTGATCCGTACCGGGAAACGGCGCGCCACGCGCACCCAGTTCACCGAGGGCTGCACATAGGGCAGCGCACGCGGCAGATTGATCCGGTCGGTATCGGTAATGCCCACGCCGATGCCTTCCACGGTACCGCGCAATGCGTGGCGGCGATCGATCATCGAATAGACCGTGGCGCAATCGCCGATATGGATATCGGCAAGCTGGGTTTCGCGGAAATTGGCGACGGCAAACCATTCGCCGGTATGCACAAGCAGGAACAGGGACTGGTTGGGGAGGACCACTTCGCCCGACAACACGTTCAGCCCACTGATACGGCCATCGTGCGGCGCGCGGACCACGGTGTCGTCGAGTGCGCGCTGCACGATGGCCAATGCGGCCTCGCGGGCTCGCACAGTGGCGATTGCATCGTCATCCTTGCCTACCGCCTGCGCCGTACCGGCCCGCTGTGTCTGTGCTTGCTTCAGTGATACCGCCGCATCGCGCCTGGCCACCTCGGCCTGGTCCAATTGCTGCTTCGGTACGTAGCCATCGGCGGCCAGTGGGCGCAGGCGCTCCACCGTGCGCACCGTCAGCGCGTAGTTCTGCTCCGCGCGGGCGATTTGCTCGGACGCCACCGATGCGGTGGCCTGCTCACTGCCGATGGCCCGCCGGCGCGTGCCCAGCGTGGCCTGCGCAAGGGCCAGATCTGCCTGGGCCTGCTCCACGGCCAGCCGGTAAGGCACCGGATCGATTTCAAACAGGACCTCGCCCTTTTTTACGTGCTGGTTTTCCGTGACCAGGATGCGGGCGATGCGGCCACCCACGGGCGATGCCACGTGCACCATATCGGCGTCCAGCGAAGCATCGTCGGAGGATGGATAGCGTGCCGTGCGTTGCCAGGCGTAGACGGACAGGAGAACGGCCAGCATTACGATAGCCAGCGCGATCAGTTTCCCGCGCAGGGGACGACGGGGGGTGCCAGCCATTTTCATGGAATGTGTCCCGACCCGATCAGCCAGACGATTTCGGCAATCATCAGGCCAATCGCTGTGTTGACCAGCAGTTGAAACGGGACCGTTTCAACCAGTCCCGTTGCGATGAATACCCGCCAGGCCACGACGGCGCCAGCAATGCCAGCAAGCGCACTCAACAGCCAGAGCGGGAAATAAGCCCCGAACAGACCAATGGAGGGAGCGCCTGCGCAACCGTGCAGGGAAGTGGCCAACGCAATCAACGCAACCAATGCAAACGGGCGTGCCATGGGCGGAGGAGCGGCAGAATCGGTGTTGGCAATATAACAGCGCCACTTTCGGATTGTCTGGTATCCGTCGAACGGGCTCGGGCGTTAATCCATGCTGGACTTGACCTGCCACGACGCATGATCTGCCTGGCGGAATCATGCTTGGCGTGATCGCGTCCCGTTATTCGTCCAGATCAGGAGATTCCCGGTGATTGCCGGGGGTGAAACGTTCCTGATGTTGTGATTTGGCGACGTTTCTTATCGGGGACTCCCTCGGTTCGTACCAATAGGCAGGAGGGCCCACTGTGCGTTACCTCTGTAAGCCTCAAGCTTCCTCAACACGCTTTTTCACTCGTTTTTCACCTTTAACCCTGGCAGTTACGACCTGGAGGGAATCCGATGTCGTTTTCCGATCTTCACCAACACCTGACAAATTCTGTCAGTCGCAGCAAATCCGCGCCGCTTCCGGCCTGGATCTCTACCCGGATGGACACGCATTTCATCGACCGGATGGGCACGTTGTGGGGAGGGGATCATCTGCTGCATGGTCGGACCCCGGGACCGGATGCCCTTCACCTGAGCAGCAACGACTATCTCTGCCTGCTGGGCGAGGCGCCGCTGGTGCAGGCGCAGGCCCGCGCGCTGCTCGACGAACAGCCCGAACTGCTGATGTCTTCCGTCTTCCGCCACGGCGACACCCCCCAGCAGCGCGTCGAGCGCAAGCTGGCCGCATTGATGCAGGCGGAGGATGGCTTGATCGCACAGTCTGGCTGGGCGGCAAACGTGGGATTGGTCCAATGCATTGCCGGCCCCGGCGTGCCGGTGTACATCGACACGAATGGGCACGCTTCGCTGTGGGAAGGTATCAGCGCGGCAGGCGCCACCGCCGTGCCGGTTCGCCACAACGACTTTGGCCATGCAGCGCGGCAGATCGAGCGCAATGGTCCGGGCGTCATCATGGTGGATTCGGTCTACAGCACGACGGGCAGCGTCGCGCCCATCCGCGAATTTGTCGAGGTGGCGGAGCAATCGGGATCGGTACTTGTGGTGGACGAGTCTCACGCGCTCGGCACGCACGGGCCGTCCGGCGGCGGCCTGGTGCCGGAACTCGGACTCTCGGAGCGCGTGCATTTCAGGACGGCATCGCTGGCCAAGGCATTTGCGGGGCGGGCCGGATTCGTGACCTGCTCCACGGCGTTCAAGGACTTTTTTGCCGTGGAAGCACGGCCGGCCATTTTCAGTTCTGGCCTGTTGCGGCATGAGATTGCGTGGTTCGATGCCGCCACGGATTTCATTGCGGCAGCGGACGACCGGCGCGCCGACCTGCATGCGATCACGCGCCATACGCGTACCGCGATTGCCGAACTAGGCTACAACATCAGTGACGGGTCCGAGCAGATCATCGGGCTGGAGGCGGGCACCGAGCCACAGGTCATGGTGCTGCGCGATGCCTTGCAGCGACGCGGCATTTTCGGCGCGGTATTCTGCTCGCCGGCCACCCCCAAGAATAGGGCATTGATGCGCCTTACTCTGCATGCGAAACTAGCCGCTTCGGATATCGACCGGTTGATCAGTGTGCTTGCGGAGATCCGGGACGAGGTCAGGCTGGCAGAATGGTCGTCCACGCGCCGCGCGCACCGCGTTCCCCGCAACACGCAGCCGGCGAGCCGCGGGAAAGACGAGCAACAACATTGAACGAAAGCGCCCGAACCCTCTAGGATCCAGGAGACAACGCTGGAGATGGAAGCCACGCAAGAGCAAGCAAGCGGCGACGCACCGCAGACACGGCCTGCCATGAAGTTATGGCGGGCTGTGTTCGAGTCGGCGTCGCGCACCACACTGCTCGACGAAGAGAGCGTCATGCGGCTGCGGCGCATCCAGATGGTGGGTGCGCTGGGTGTGCTCGGCCATCCGCTGTACTTCGTCATCTGGTCCTATGTCTTTCCGCAACCGTACGAGAACATCTGGCTGAGGCTGATCTGCACGGCACTGTTCGTGCCGCTGCTCTTCGCCTCTGCGCTCTCGCACAAACGGTGGCTGCCTGCGTATGCCCTGTTTGCAATAACGGTCGGGATGCCGTTCGCCTTTATCTTTTTCTACCTGGAGAATCACGGCTCGCTGGTCTGGGCGGAATCCGTCATCATCGCCGTGGTGGTGCTGTACCACTTCAGTGCGGCGTTTGCGACCATCGCCCTGATTGCAGGCGCTGCGGGTGCATTTGCGATGTTCGTCCTCGCGGGCCACTCCATGGCCGGCATACCCTGGGCATCCTTGCTGCTGCAGATCCCGATCATCGCCTTCGTGATTGCCGTGCTGGTGGTCATCAAGCTCGACCGTCAGCTTCTGATGGAACAGAAGCGTCGCGGGATGGCCGTGGCGCTGGCCACCGTGGCGCATGAACTGCGCACACCGCTGACCAGCCTCGGCATGACGGCCACCGCGCTACGCAACCGCCTGCCTGCCGCGCTGGACGCCGGCGCCCCCCAGCGCGAGGCATTGCTGCAGGCAGTGGCCCGATTGCAAGCCGACATCGCCCACGTGAATAGCAGCATCGAGCTACTGGTGGCCAATTCGAAGGACCCCAGATCAGCGCGACAGGAACTGTTCGATATCGGCAGCGCGGTCCGCGAGAGCATCGAACGCTTTCCATTCGAACCCGAGCATCAGCACATCGTGACGATTGAAACGTGCGAGCCCATGCTGGTGATGGGCAACGCGCAACTGTTCGCACTCGTCATCACCAACCTGACAAAAAACGCACTGGAGGCCATTCGCCGGGCCGGCAAGGGCGACATCCGCATCCGCTGCGAAGGCACTCCAACCGGCATCCGCGTGGTGTTCCGCGACACCGCCACGGGCATGCCGCCGCACGTACTGGCCAAGATGTTCCAGCCATTTTTCTCGTACCCGGCGCACCGGGGAACCGGCATCGGGCTGGCGTTCTGCCGCGACGTGCTGCGTAGCTGGAATGCGTCGATCTCATGCCGCTCCGTCGAACACGAGTTCACGGAGTTCGAGTTGCAGTTTCCGCGGCCGAAGGGCTGAGTCTCCAAATTCTTCTATCGCCGCGTCTGCGAACGGCGCGACCTGCGCCCGTGCCCGGCTCTCTGTCACCAGGGCAAGGCTTCATGCACGGGCATCAGCCGCAGCGAAGGCTCCGGCTGATAGCCCGGAATGGCACTGATCTGGCCAGCCACCTGTTCTGACCGGAGCATATCGAGCAGCGCCGTGACCCATGCTGCGTCGCGGTCGCTGTTGCGCAGGGCCAGGTAGTACGCTTCGCGCGTCAACGGCACGTAGTGCAGGCCGAGCGTCTCGGCGGTGGACCGGAGGCCGAAACCTACGTCGGCATCGCCCTGCCGGACCGCCTCTCCCACCAATCGATTGCCAAAGGCATAGCGCTCGTAGCCGGCGATCCGCTCGGCATGGACGCCACCCGATGTCACCACCTGGTCGAACAGTGCGCGCGTGGAGGAACCACGCTCACGATTGATGAAGCGGATCTCGGGCGAGGCCAGGTCCGCCACGCTTTTGACCGATCTGGCGAGTCGCGGCGCCATCATGAGTCCCTGATCGCGCCATGCCACGCGCACGAGTCGCACGTCCGACGGTTTGAGCCAGGGCTTGAACGCAGCATGAAGCCGCGTGCCCGGTTGATGGACCGGCGACACGTGGAAACCCGCCAGTTCCGCCTGACGTTCGTGCAGGCAGATCAATCCATCCACGGCACCGCAGAACACGGTATCGAGCGACATATCGGCCTCGCCAATCGCAAGCGAATCCTTCATGACGTCGATCGCCGCATCTGGCCTGCCGGAGAAGCGCACCTGCGTGCGCGACGTCAGGGAATCGCCCAGATACCGGTGGAATTCCGCCGCTGCCGATTCGATGACCGGCTCGACAACTTCCCGGACCCGGTTCTCCGCCACCAGCAGGCTCTCGCCGAAGCGCGTCAGTTCGGCGCCCTTGCCCCGCTGCATCGTGACGATGCTGCGATCGAACAGGCTTTCCCAGTGGCGGATCGAGCCCCATGCGTAGCGATAGGAAAGCCCCACGCGCAGCGCAGCCTGCTGCAACGAGCCGGTTTCGCGAATGGCGCCCAGCAGGCTGAACACATTGCCAGCCGGCTGCGGGCCTTCAGCGAGATCGATGGACGGTGACAATTCGAAGCGGAACTTCATGGCGATAGGTATCCGGGTCAGCGCGGTTCCCGAAATATACCACTGGATATAACGGCGGAGCATGACACGATCGATGCCACTGAAGCAGCACAGCGCACTCCCACGGGATGGGATGCAGTAGACTGCCCGCCATGGCAAAAAAACCGGAAACCAAAAACCAGGCCCAGGTCAGGTTTCGCATGCGGGTGACCGTTGCGGACGTCATCGCCATCGGCCCCGGCAAGATCTCGCTGCTTGAAGCTATTCGGGATCATGGGTCCATTTCCGCTGCAGCGCGCAGCATGCAGATGTCTTATCGGCGTGCCTGGCTGCTGGTGCAGGATTTGAACGCCGCGATGCGGAGTCCGGCTGTTGTCTCCGAACATGGCGGCGAAGCGCGGGGTGGCACCGTCCTCACAAAGGAAGGTGAAGCGGTTATCGACCTGTATCGCCGCATCGAATCCATCGCTGCCCGCGCCTGCGCCAGCGAGATTGAATCCCTGCTCGAACTGCTGAACTGAGTTTCCAGCGCCGGACGGCCGTCCGGCGCGTCCGTCCCTCCCCGCCCCACCCCGCCCCTCCCGGCCCTCTTCTTTCGCCTTCCCCCGCCTTCCCTCGCTTTCCTTCCGTCTTTCTACCTCTTTCCCCGTTTTTCGCGTCCCCGCATGACCACGCCGCACCGTTGCCATAAACGGTTAAGGAAAGTTAATAAAAGTGGATATCAGAATCATTATCATTTGCGTCTGTTTCTAACCGAGCAGGTCCGCCCCCTTCATGCGTCTGAAAACCCTTGCCGTCGTCGCCGGCACTCTGCTTTCCACTGCGCCGCATCTTCGTGCCCAGCCGGTCGCTGCCGATACGTCCCTCTCCACCGTGGTGGTCACCGGCACCCGTTCGGAAAAGACGCTCGACGAGACGCCGATCCGTACCGAAGTGGTCGACCGCCAGGAAATCGAACGTACCCACGCCCGTACGCTCAAGGATGCGCTGGAGAACGTGCCCGGCCTGCAACTGCGCGAAATCCACGGCAAATCGGGGTACGAGGTCACGCTGCAGGGCATGACGGCGGATCAGGTGCTGATCCTGATCGATGGGCTGCCCATCACCGCCAGCACTGGTTCGACGGTAGACGTTTCGCAATACCTGCTCACCGAAGTCGATCACATCGAAGTGGTCAAGGGCGCCAGTTCGGCCCAGTACGGCAGCTCCGCCATGGGCGGCGTCATCAATGTGATCACGCGTCCCATCGAGAAGGGTTTCCGTGGTGCAGCCACGGCCGATGCAGGCACCTATGGCGGCCAGAACGCCGACGGCTCGCCCGGCGCGCTGCACGGAAACGTTCGGCTGGAAGGTGGCACGGAGCACTTCCGGGCGCGCGTCAGTGCCGATGCGCTCGATAACAAGGGTTTTGCCGTGGAGCCGGACAACTGGACGCGCCATGGCGACAAGGTGCGCCGCCAGCAGTATTCGGGCCGGCTCGAATGGCTGCCGACGAAGGCAGGCAAGTTCTGGTTCGATGCCAGTGCCTATCGCGAGACCGACGAGCAGCGCTACCAGTATTACGCGCCGCCGCAGTACGTGCCGCAGCGCAAGACCGAGGACATCGACCGCAATCGCTATACGTATGGCGGCCAGTGGGGCTTCGACAATGGCGTGCGTGCCCGGCTGGCCGGTGTGCACGAAACCTACGACAGCACGTCGCGCGAATACTCGAACGGCTTCCAGACTTCCACGCGCAACTCCGCGCAGCAGACCGATCACGTCTCCGCGCAGTTCGACATGCCGGCCTGGTATCGGCAACTGTGGCAGTTCGGCGGCGACTTCCATCGCGAGACGCTGAACCAGAACGTCAACGGTGCCTCCGAGCTTGCGGGCTCGGGCAACGCCGAACGCACAGCGGGCGAGTTGTACCTGCAGAACGACGTCATCTTCAACGAGACCTGGGAAATGGTGTTCGGCCTGCGCGGCCAGCACGATTCCGATTTTGGCAGCCACTTCGCGCCGAAGGTGGGCGTGCGTGCCAACCTGCTGGCCACCGAAACCTGGAAGGGTGTGCTGCGCGCCAACTACGGTCAGGGTTATCGTGTGCCGAACCTGAAGGAGCGCCACTACCTGTTCGACCATAGCTCGCTGGGCTATGTGGTGCTCGGCAACCCGAACCTGAAGCCCGAATCGTCGAACAGCTTCCAGCTTGGCGGCCAGTTGAGCTGGCGCGACCGCGTCACGCTCGATGCGAATCTGTTCTACAACCGCGTGACGGACCTGATCCAGACCGACATGACCAACTTCCAGATGGTCAACGGCATCGCGGTCTACACCTACCGCAACGTGGCGCGCGCCAAGACGCAAGGCGCGGAAACTTCGCTGCGCTGGCGCGCCACCAACACGCTGAACCTGACGGCCGCCTACACCTTCACGGACACGGAAGACCTCAATACCGGCACCGAGCTGACTCGCCGTCCGCGTCATATGGGCCGCGTGGGCGCTGACTGGCGCATCTTCCCGTCTACCGAACTGACCACGCGCGCGCGCTTCCAGAGCAGCGAACTGACCGACTCCGTGACGGGCGCTCGCTCGCCGGGCTGGGGCACGCTGGACCTGGTGCTGAACCAGAAGATCGGACGCAACGTCACGGGCTTCGTCGGCGTCAACAACCTCTTCAATCGTCAACGCGATTTTGCGAATGCCAGTGACTTCGGGCCCGTGGCGGGGCGCTTTATCTACCTGGGCGCACGGTTCAACTTCGACGTCGCTCGCTAACAAGAACTCAACGGGGAAGCACTCATGATGAAGAACGACACACTCTCCTTGCATCGCCGCACGCTGGGCGCAATTGGCGTGGCCGCGCTGGCGCTGACGCTCGCCGCCTGCGGCGGCGGTGGCGACGACAGCACCACCACGACGCCCAGCACCGGTGGCAACTCCAACACGGGCGGCGGCACGACCACGCCGCCGGCAGCCACCACGGCCTTCACGCAATCAGCCGAATGGAGTTTCGCCCTGCCGGCGGCTGGTGCATCGCTCTGCTACGACTTCAACGCAAAGGCCGAGACCGCGTGCTCGGGCACTGCGTGGGACCTGAAGGTCAAGACGGATACGGGTGGCCGTACGGCCAAGCTGTGGACGAACAGCGGCACCAGCGGCACCGGCAACGGCGGCGCGTTCGGCAGCCCGTTCGACCACACCTGGAGCAACCTGTCGGCCTGGAAAAACGCCACGACCGATCCGGTCAACGGCGCCCTGCCCGCAGCCGTGTTCCTGAAGGACTCGGCCAGCGGCGTGTTTGCCAGCACCAACGATATCGGCTCCGCCACGTTCGAATACGGCGTGACCGGCGCGGCGACGGACCACTCGCTGTATCCCACGTTCCGTACGTTCGTGATCACCACGAACAGCGCTGCGGCCGATGCCACGGGCGCTACGCCGTCCACCGTGTTCGCGCTCCAGGTCACCGGTTATTACGGTGGTGCAGGCGGCACGACGTCGGGCTATCCGAGCTTCCGCTTCGTGGATCGCAATGCGCCGGCTACCGTCTACACGGCACAGGTCAATGCCTCGACCGACTGGGTGTACTACGACCTCGTGAACCGCGTCACCACCACCTCGACGGGTACGTGGCATATCGCCTTCAACCGCTACAACGTGAAGCTGAACGGTGGCGAGTCGGGCACGGGCACGGTCGCGGGCTTCCTGGGCAAGACCCCGGCTGGTTTCTATGATTCGTCGAACAAGCCTGTGGCAGCGAAGTTCACCGACGTGAACAACCTGACCGCCACGCTGGCTGACCTGTCCGACCTGACGCTGGCCGTACCGGCTTCTGCCTCGGCGTGGGTCAAGGATTCGACGGCTTCCGTGCTGAACCCGGCCTACACCGGCACGTACCCGAACCCGCTGAACTACGGCTGGTTCTCGTACTTCCCGACCGCTGCAGCCGCCGCCGCCAATGGTCTGCCGTCTGTCGCCCACCTGATCGCGGCCAATACCGATGCCGGCGGCCTGATCCGTGGCGGCGAAGGCACCACGTATGCGCGCTTCCACCTGACGAAGATCGCCTACGCAGACCCGAACGTGAACAGCAGCCAGCAGACCTGGACCATCAATTTCGACGTCCAGCCCTGATTGAATGACTACAGTCCCCACAAACATGACACAACAGGATGTTGAAACGCTGCGCCAACGTCATGAGGCGTTGGTGGCAGCGGAGCCCAAGCTTCGCATCCGAGACCGCGCACAGCGGCTCGGTGCGACGGAGGCCGAACTGGTGGCCGCAGGTTGCGGCCTGGCATCGAAGCAACTCGGCGGCACGGCACAGGAGTTGTTCCGTGACCTCGGTACGCTGGGTGCCGTGATGGCACTGTCGCGCAACGACAATGCCGTGCATGAGCGCCACGGTGCGTACACGGGTATCGAAGCCGAAGGACCCATGGGCATCGTGCTGGGTCCGGATATCGACCTTCGCATGTTCTTTGGTAGCTGGCGGCATTTCTACGCCGTGACGGAGAACGGCCGCGAGAGCATCCAGTTCTTCGACAAGGCCGGCGATGCGGTGCACAAGGTCTACAAGACCGATGCCACCGACGCTGCCGCATGGCAGGCGTACATCGACCGCCATGCGGTGGATGCCATCGCACCGGTCACAATCGAACCGGTCGTCGCAACCCAGGAAGCCGACGTGCCCGCCGATGGCGAAGCATTCCGTACCCACTGGCGCGGCCTCAAGGACACGCACGACTTCTTCTCCATGCTGCGGCAGTTCAAGGTGTCACGTCTCGGCGCACTGCGTACGGCGGGGCAGGATCTTGCGCAACAGGTCAATGACATCGCTGTGGAAACCGTGCTGCATCGCGCCGCGGAAACCGGCTTGCCGATCATGTGCTTCGTGGCCAATCGCGGCATCGTGCAGATCCACACGGGCCCGGTAAAAAAGCTCGTTCGGACCGGCCCGTGGTTCAACGTGCTCGATCCGTCTTTCAACCTGCACCTCAATACCGAAGCCGTGGTGTCGAGCTGGGTAGTGAACAAGCCGACCGTCGATGGCTGGGTGACGTCGCTGGAGCTGTACGGCGCCAGTGGCGAGCTGATCGTGCAGTTCTTCGGCGAGCGCAAGCCCGGCAAACCGGAACTGGGCGAATGGCGCGCACTGCTCCAGTCGCTGTGTCCGGTGGCACTGGCGGCCTGATGGCAGTGTGATGGCAACAAGGAACCAAGCGATGAAACTGCTGCGCCCTGCGCTGTTGTCCCTGCTGTGCGCGGCAGGTCTTGCCCAGGCCGCGCCGCCTGCCCGCGTTGTCGGGCTCGGTGGCGCGGTCACCGAAATCGTCTACGCGCTCGATGCAGGCAAGACGCTGGTCGGTGCCGATTCGTCGAGCATCTATCCGGCGTCTGCATTGAAGTTGCCGAAGGTAGGCTACTACCGGTCGTTTTCGGTCGAAGGCATTGCGAGCCTCAAGCCCGATCTCGTGCTCGCCTCCGATCAGAGCGGCCCGCCGCAAGCACTGGAGCAAGTGCGCAAGCTTGGCAGCAAGGTCGTGACGCTGCCATCCGAGCCAACGATCGAGGCGCTCGATCAGCGGATCATCGGCACGGCCAACGCGCTGGAAATGCCGGAGCGCGGGCGCGCACTGGTCGACAAGCTGCACGCCGAACTGCGCGACATCAAGCCCGTCAGCGGCACGGTGCGCGTGCTGATGGTGAGCAGCCATACCGGCAAGATGCAGGCGGTGGGCGCGGATACGGCCGGCAATGCGATGCTCAAGCTCGCGGGCGCGACGAACGTGCTCGGCAACCAGACCGGCGTCAAGCCGTTCTCTGCCGAGGCAGCGGCGGCACTGAAGCCGGATGTCATTGTCACCACGACGATGTCGGTAGGCGCCAGCGGAAGCGCGGAAGCATTCCTCGCCCAGCCGGGCTTGAACGCCACGCCGGCTGCGCGAAACAAGCGCATCGTCGTGATGGATGACCTGCTGCTGCTTGGCTTTGGTCCCCGGTTGCCGGAAGCGCTGCGCCTGCTGCAAACGGGCCTGGTTTCAGCGCCAACTTCGCCGCCATCGGCTGCTCGCTGATGCGCGCGCATCGGCTGGGCGTCTTCACCGCCCTCTGCGCCATGCTGGTGTTCACCGCCCTCTGGGCGGCCGCCAGCGGCGCGCTCTCCATTCCGCATGCCAAGCTGTTGCCGCTGCTGTGGTCGTCGCCCACGGACGGGGATGACGCGATGTGGCGCAACGTGCTGATCGAAGTACGGTTGCCGCGCATCGTATTGGCCGTGACCGTGGGCGCCGCGCTGGCGTTGTCCGGCGCGGTCATGCAGGCGCTGTTCCGCAACCCGCTGGCCGAACCGGGCTTGATCGGCATCTCGCTCGGCGGTGCGGCGGGTGCCGTGGCCGCGATCGTGCTCGGCGCCGAAGGGCTGGGCAGCATTGCACCGGCAGCGTTCCTGGGCAGTCTCATCGCCACTGCGTTTGCGTACCGGCTCGGTTCGCGGCGCGGCGGCGTGGCCAATCTGTTGCTGGCCGGCATCGCCATCAATGCGATCTGCGCGGCTATCGTCGGCTTCTTCACGTATCAGGCCAGCGACGTGCAACTGCGCAATCTCACGTTCTGGAACATGGGCAGCCTTGCTGGTGCTACGTGGGAGATGCTGGCGTGGCTCGTGCCGCTGGTGACCGTGCTCTGCGCTTTACTGCTGCGTGACTGGCGCGCGATGAATGCGCTGCTGCTTGGCGAGCGCGAAGCGCAACACCTCGGTTTCGATCTCAAGCGACTACGGCGCCGGTTGATTGTGCTGACCGCCCTGCTCGTCGGCCCCGTTGTCGCCGTGACCGGCACCATTTCGTTCGTTGGCCTCGTCGTGCCGCACCTGATTCGCATGCCACTTGGTGCGGATCATCGTTGGCTGCTGCCAAATGCGATTGCTGGTGGCGCGATTGCCATGACACTCGCGGACTGGCTGTCGCGCACGGTCGTCATCCCCGCCGAACTTCCCATCGGCATCGTGACCAGCATCGTGGGCGGGCCGTTCCTGCTGTGGATGCTGACGCGGAAAAAGACCTGACATGCTGCTCGCCAGAAATCTCCGTTGCACACGCGGTCGCCGCGAAGTGCTCAGTGGTATCGATCTCGAACTGCGCGCCGGGCAGGTGCTCGGTGTGCTCGGTGCGAACGGCGCGGGCAAGAGCACGCTGCTGGGCGTGCTTGCGGGCGAGATTCCTGCGCACG
>Ga0102589_1001289_pt1 | contig 35763 bp, 30 predicted proteins | sample AraplaMF_Col_mLB_FD_76858 | JGI IMG/M metagenome (GOLD analysis project Ga0102589, IMG submission 76858) | Arabidopsis root microbial communities from the University of North Carolina, USA - plate scrape MF_Col_mLB | ecosystem: Host-associated > Plants > Roots > Endosphere | place: USA...
CTGACCTTATCCAGTCAACTGTAATCACTAGACTTTTTAGTTTTAAGCTCTCCTCTTTTTTTTAACGATTGAGCAGGGTTTTCTTAAGTATTGTCATTTTGTTATATCAGAACTAACTAATTTTCATGGTAGTTGCATAAGTACTATTTAGTTAGAAAATGTACCATAAATAGTTAGTAATATGATAAGAAAACTAATTGAACACAATAAAATTCGCATTTTCCTATTAGGTTTTGAATTAGTTTTTTTATTTTTCCCCTTAAAAAAGTAGTTAATAAGAGGACCTATTCCAATTGATAAATAAATTATTTTTAAAATCATTTCCAATACTTATTCCCCTCCAATAATTTAGTAACCTTTATTTAATAATACACTTCATATGCCTTGTGTAATTTGGGGGAATTTTGTATTTCACTTTAAAAAGTTATATTGAATAATTAATCTGCCAAATAGCAAAATAAAGAGGCTGCAAAACAGCCTTCTGTGATCTTCAACTAACGCGCCAGTTAGTTGAACTACCATTTAATATTAAGCTCGAACCCCGGTTAATCTATGTACTCAACTTTATTATTTTGACACCATCCTATCGCTAACTCTTTATAGCGATTGTCACGATATTTATACCAATCCATTTCGACTTCAAGCTCTTTTATCATATCTTTAAATCTTCTAAATGCTCCTTTTCCCCCTATTGATATTAGTAGCATTCTTTGTATTTTCTCATCATGAATAGTCAAACAAAAGTCTTCTATAATTTCGTATTCATTAATTTCATATTTAGTTGGTAGCTCCTTATAATCCTCAAAATTTTCAACAATTTCATTCGCAATTTCTAAATTTACTATCTGCCAATCATGTAAATTGTTTATAGGTTTTTCATCTTCAGCATCTCTAAGATCATCTTCAGATACTGAAATAACTTCTCCAGTTCTTGTATTAATGAATGAACGATAACCATCAATTTGCATTTCCATTTCTTCAATAATATCTTTAATCTTTGCTTTATTTGCCATTTTAGAATCACCTTCTTATTTTTAATATTAAGCTATCAACTGTTTTTATTAGATAGAACCTTTATACTATCAATTACTTTATAATTCTAATACTGGAAGCCCATTTCCTTCTTTAATTAATCTCTCCAAAAGAAAAATTGTAGCTTTAAAAGCTCCAATTGTTTATTTAATACAAGCATGCTTCAGTTATACTTTACGACCTTTTCTTGTTCAACAAAATCACTCGTTAGTTGTACAACTTTATTAAAAATTCAACCGGAACTCCCTCTGCTACAGAGTGAATATCCGGTTGAATTGGTTTTACTAGATTTTTATCCTATTAAATCCCGTTTTTTATCTTAAACCTTAAAAAGGAATTTATGTTGAAGAAGGTCATTTCGGTTAACTTCCTTCATCCACTTTTTATTACTTTTTGATCTTACCGGTTTCAATTAGTTCGGTTAATTTCATCGCCATTAGCTCTACTTCGTATTCGTTCTTAGGATTGTCGTAATTAGACATCATGATTAACTGAGTGTCCTTTTTCTGGTTTACACCATTGTAGGTATGCCATCCTGGAATATGTCCATTATGCCATCTCCAATCAGAAGACAACTTCAAGTTTTTACCGTCTACCCATCCAAGGCCATAACCCTTTATTCCAGGTGTGAACATCTTTTTCAGAGAGTGTTTAGAGATAAGCTTACCAGATAGGAGTGCATCGTCAAACTTATGAAGGTCGCCGATTGTTGAATAGATTGCACCTGCAGCACCTGCATATGATATATCAACATTCCCATAAGTCCAGCCATGTTGCACTGAATGGTTTGGAAGGATTGGCTGATTGATATCAACTCCAGTACGGTCCATATCTAATGGTTTAAAGAAATACTCGTTGACATAATTTTCCCATGTCGTATGAGCTGCTCTTTCAATGATATATGAAAGTAATGCAAATCCCGAGTTGCTGTAGCTCGCATCAGTTCCTGGCTCAAACATAAGTTTCATTTTTTTGACTTGCTCAACAACTTCTTCATTCGTAAGATATTTCTTGTTTAGCTTTGGATCTTTCGCTATTTCATCTGTATAGTATTCAGGAAGTCCTGAAGAGTGTGTTAACAGATGTTCGATCGTAATATTTCCATAAGGGAGGTCTGGAATGTATTTTTTAACTGGGTCATCCAGTTTTAACTTGCCTTTTTCGACCAATTGCATAACTGCGGTACTAGTAAACGTTTTTGTGACCGATCCAATGCGAAAGATCGTGTCGTAATTGTTCTTTGCCTTCGTTTTATAGTTTCTAAAACCATAGCCCTTTTTAACGATCGTTTTTCCACCTTTGACGAGTAGTATCGAACCGTTGAATTTGTTCTCTTTCAAAAACTGGTCTACTTGTTTGGCAAGCTTATTCTGTTTGACTGATACTTGAACCGAAGCATCTTTTTTTGTAGCAGCATACGTATAGTTTCCTGCTAGAGCAGTCATAGAAATGGCGGTAGCCGCTGCAGCAATCATCATCTTTTTCTTCATATTTTCCTCCTAAGGACATTATCCTATATTTAAATATTTGATTTTCTAGTCTAAATAAATCGTTATCATCCTTCTTCTAGCCTCTACACATTAGTTGAAACGTGTTTACAAAAATGGTTCGAATGATTTTTCAACCATCTTTTCTCTGACTAGATAATAGTAGTTTAGACTCATAAATTCACTTTTTTCTTAACAGATTCTTACGAATTCCTTAAGTTACTTTTCAGTAAGAATAATATTCGTGAACTAATAAGGCATAACATCTGTATATTTATTGTCAAAATCGAGTAGGAGGGGGCGACTAGCCCCCGACCTCTCACACCACCGTACGTACGGTTCCGTATACGGCGGTTCAAACTAAGTCTGACGTAAAAATTCGTATCTTTGATTTAGACTTGTAAGACCTTGCTTCTGCCAATATGCATTTCCTAAACTTTTAGTTAGTATGTAACTATGCGATATTCTCCAGTAGCCTTTACGAGTATTTCCCCATTCATAAGCTTTTTGTTTATCAATGCCTAGGCTAATTAATTTCCTTACCTTCGTACGAGGGAATTTCCATTGTTTCCATAAGCACATTCTCAGTCTTCTTCGAATCCACATGTCTAGACGTTGAAATTGTTTAGGTGAATCCGCTAACGCGTAATATCCACACCAACCAATCAGATAAGTATTTAACTTTTCTATTCTCTTATCCATTGATATAGATGTCTTTCTTGAAGTTAGTTCTTTGATTTTCTGTTTTACTCTCTTAAGACTCTGATTAGAGATACTTATCTTAAATTCATTAATATTTGTGAAACTGAAACCTATGAATTTTCTATTCCACGGTCGGTCTACTGAAGACTTTTCCATATTTACCTTAAGTTTTAATTTCTTTTCAATAAAGGAAACAAAACTAGACATCGTTCGCAATCCTGCCTTCTTTGATTTTACATAGATGTTACAATCATCAGCGTATCTCACAAACTTGCATTCTCTTGTTTCCAACTCTTTATCTAATTCATCTAAAATAATGTTAGAGAGTAATGGACTTAGTGGTCCCCCTTGTGGAGTACCTTCGGTACTTTCAGAAAACACTCCTCCAATCATGACACCTGCGTTTAGATAGCTCCGAATTAGCTTTAGTAATCTCTTATCTTGAATTCGCTTTGCTAGGATGCTCATCAACTTGTCATGGTTAACTTTGTCAAAGAATTTCTCTAAATCAATATCAACTACCCATTCGTATCCTTCCTTTATATATTCTTTTGTTTTCCTTACTGCGTCATGTCCTCTTTTCTTTGGACGAAAGCCGTAACTATTTTCTGAGAAAACAGGGTCGAATATTGGTGTTAACACTTGGGTAATTGCTTGTTGGATGAATCGGTCTAACACGGTTGGAATACCTAATAACCTCATACCACCGTTTGGTTTCGGGATTTCGACTCGACGGACTGGTTGAGGTTTATAGGTTCCATTTTCTAGGGATTGTTTTAGTTCATCCCAGTGTATGACAATGTAAGAACGCAGGTCTTTGGTCGACATTTTATCTACACCGTGACTGCCCTTATTTCGTTCGACTCTTTTCAGAGCGTTCAAAAGATTTTCCCGTGTTAGGATCTTTTCCATCAACATTTGATATTTCCTTTCTACGTGAACAAGATTATCTATTTGTGCCTAATTCTACTCCACCCTCTTGAAGTCCCCCACATATTCACCGTTTCCTCCTTCAAGTAAGTCTCTTCATTGAGATTGTCTGCTTCAACATAGAATTCGAACGCCTAGTCTCTGTTCTCCTTAATTCGTTCAGTCCTTCCCTTTTGTTCTCGAGTTCAAAAGGTACTATGACGTCTGCTGACTTCTGGCAATTCAGTTATCTATCTGGATCGGTTACACTTAGTTAGACAAAAAAATTAAGGTCAAGTAGACTGAAACTAATTTATACGAGGAGAATCTACTATGATCAAACGAGAAAGACGAACATTTACCGACGAATTTAAACAACAGATGGTTCAGCTATATAAAAGTGGGAAACGCAGGAGTGATATCATCTCTGAATATGATTTAACACCTTCGGCATTGGATAAATGGATTAAACAAAATAATACCTCTGGATCATTTAAAGAGAAAGATAATAGGTCCCCAGAAGAGCAAGAAATGATCAACATGCGAAAAGAATTACAACGTTTACGAATGGAGAATGATATTTTAAAGCAAGCAGCGCTGATCATGGGACGAAAATAGAGGTGATTCGAAACAATGTTCACAACTATTCGGTATCAGCAATGTGTAAAGTCCTCCAATTACCACGAGCCACATTCTATTACGAAGCAAAAATTAAACAATCTGATGAGAACGAAATAACGTCGTTATTGATTGAAATATTTAGAAAAAGTCGCTCAAACTATGGTACTCGTAAAATAAAGCATGAGCTTAAGAAACACGGTTATATTGTGTCTAGACGACGTATAGGTAGAATAATGAAATCCAACGGATTGGTCTCCAGCTATACAACTGCACAGTTTAAGACACGCCAAATAAAATGTAATGAGGCAAAAGTTTTAAATGAATTAGATCGTCAATTTAACCCCAAAAATGAATTATCAGTTGTAGTAAGTGATTTAACATACGTCAGAGTAAATAAAAAATGGAATTACGTATGTCTATTGGTCGATCTCTTTAACCGAGAAATTATAGGTCACAGTGTTGGAGAACATAAGACGGCAGAATTAGTTTACAACGCATTTACAAGTGTAAAAACAGATTTAAGAAAAATAAAACTTTTTCATACAGATCGTGGAAGTGAATTTAAAAATCAGTTAATTGATGAAGCACTAAAAGCATTTGGAATTGGGCGTTCCCTAAGTACCAAAGGGTGCCCATACGATAACGCAGTAGCAGAAGCTACTTATAAAATAGTAAAAACTGAATTTATTAAAAAACGAAGTTTTAGTAGTTTAGAAGAATTATCTTTAGAACTAAATGATTATATCCATTGGTTTAATAATATTCGAATTCATGGAACTCTTGGGTACATCAGTCCAGTTCAGTATAAACTTGAACACCTTAGAAAAGTTGTCTAGTTTAGTGTAGACAATCCAATATTTAATGTAAATAAATAGAGATAAATTAAAAAGAGTATGTATTAGATACATACTCTTTCAATTTATTTAGATTCAATTAAATTATTTTCTTCATCTTCTTGTAAATCAAATTCAATTTCTACAAGATCTTCTACTTCAAAGTAACCAATTGAAACTAATTCATCATTTTTTTGTGAAATGGTTGAATTTAATTCAATTACTTTATCCCTTAATTCAATTAAACTGGATTCTTTTTCATTGATTGATTTAGTTAAACGGTCAACTTCACCTTTATTTAACTCAATTTCTCTCTGAACATCAGTAGTATCAACTTCATTTACATCATCTTTATTTGCAAATAAGCGCTGTAAAAAGGATTGTTTTGTATTACTTTGAAGTTTTTTACGTAAAACGACATCAACAAGTTCAACGTTTCTTCTACTTGTCCTTCTTAATTCTAATTCTACTTTCTCTAATTGAATTTGACCTTCTAGTTTAATAATTTCTTTTTCCAGACTATTAACTTCATTATCTATGAGCAATATTTCTTTCTCTTTTAGAAAGTGTTGTTTATTTAATTTACTTTGTTTTTCCAATGAAACTAACATTTCTCTCATTTGATTTAATACAGGGTATATTTCACGTTTTGTTACCACATTTTCATCTACTGGTAACTTCTCACCATTTCTACTTCTTTGTGATTTTACAACCACTGGATCGCGAACCCCTAATACATGCTCAATATCTGCAACTAACATTCGTTGCTTCTTTTTTAATATAAAGATCATATGAAGTTTAAATACACTTTCATAAGTATATTTTATAAATCTTTTTACATTTACCGGTTTAACATATTCATTAATACTTGGAACTCTAAGATAGTTTCTAAGAGTACTATCGTTTTCATCAATCATAGCTGCAACTTCTACTGACGTGTATAGAATTTCTTGTTTTAACTCCAATATGTAATCCGGAAATAAGTCATCTTCGTATTCTAATAATGTTATATGATTTAGTAATGGATCTTCGGCCAATTTAGATAAGAGTAGCTCTTTCATCTCCATTTTAAACCCTCCTAAAATTTATAATTTTAACTTGAATGATTTTTTTATAGATGTATGTATAAATCAAATTAAATTAGTCCATAATACTAATAATGGGGAAGCTTGAGAACAATTTTGAATTAAATTGGATTAAAATATCGATAATCCAATTTAAAAACAACTTAAAATCGAATTACTTAATTAAATATAATTAGTTAACGGTTAATCCAATTGAGATGAATTAAAATAATCATGATATAATTGAATTAAATTATAATTTTCGATAATCTAATCTAACTTGAATTATTTTAATTGGATTGAGTCTAGAAAATGATTAATTTAAAAAAATCAAAATGAATTGGATTGAAATTCTAGTGTTTTAATCTAATTTAATTCGGTTACTTTAAAATATAACGTAAATAATTGAACCATTCAATTGTTTTATGGGACTAAAGACTTCAAATATCAAATAATATTGTACTTAAAAAATTCTCTTTTATATATTTTTATCATTAAATACTACAAATTAAATATAGTTAATTGGTTAGGTAGATTTTAATGCTACACTTAACTAACTAAAAAACAATTGAATTTAGCCGATACTGGGGCTGTAATTCTTTCGTTAATTGCTCTAGTACTAGCTGTGATCTGTATACTTACTGCTTAAATAATTCAATTATCTACATAATCCTAACAGGGAAGTACCCAAACTCATTGAAAAAGCCCAATGTATGGTTTATTTTCAATTAAGTTCGGGTATTTTTTGTTTGAATTCCTTACAATTAAATTTAATTCAGTTAAATTCTGCTAAAAACAATTTCTTTAAATTCAATTAAGTTGGATTAGTATTGGTTACTTGTAACAAACACACTTTTAATAAAATAAAAAAGAATAAGCATTTAAGAGGGTTAAAAGAACCTACAGTACCATAAATTAACAGAATTATAATTGAAATTATGATATATTTAATTTAATCCAATTTAATTTAAGAGAGGAGATTTATCTCTATGCCTCATGGTTTCAGAGTGTTTTTGGAAACTAATAATTATAAAGAAAAAACCATAGCTTCTCATACGAAAGAAATTGAAAATTTCTTTTCATACCTCGATTCCCGATCAAATATAACAAAAGAACTGTTCCAGATATCATCCCAAGATTTAAAAAATTATTTAGAAAATCAATCAAAACAATTAAGTGCATCAACTGTATATAAAAAATTAGGAATCTTAAAGTTATTTTTTGATTTCTTATGGAAAACTGATCAAGTTCCTGTGGATCAATGTATGAAGATACAATTACCTAGAGCTAATCGAGAGTATGAGATAAATTTGACGCACGATATGCTTTACAACATACAAGAACAAGTCTTTAATTCCTCAAAATATCCTAATAGATGTAAGCTTGCCTTTGTATTTGCATTGTATGGCTTCAAATCAAGTGAACTTTATTTTAATAAGGAAGATTTTGAAATGGTTGGAGATGATGAGGTAATCATTACTACTCCTAAAAGAACAGTATATATCACTGGTATACCTGCGCTCATTCTTATCGAATACTATAATACCCAATCTTTATTCGCTGATACCCAATACTTCCTATTCTCTAAATCTACTGAAGATGGCATGATAGTTTACAATAAAATTTCTTATGTAAACTTGAACAGATATTTGAATTCAATTGCGATAGATTTTAATTTACCTGAATTAAATTTAGGTAAAGCTAGACAATCCTACATCTATCATTTGGCATATAGAGACAAATTGAGCTTTAAAGAAATTTCTAAGGTATTAGGAATCAGCATGGAATGGCTTGGTGAAATGTTTGGTAAAACTAAAGATTCAACATACCCAAAAGATTCTAACTCAACTGCTTGATCCGTCGAATTGAGTTAAGTTGAATTACATTGAATTGAATTGAATTATATAATCCAATTAGAAATAAGTACATTTAATGGGAAGTACCAAAATACAATTGCATTATTATTATGTAATTGTATTATGGTACTTTTTTTGTTTATTTTAATTGAATCAAATGAAATGAAATTCAATCGAAATGAGGTTTATTGTTGATCACTCTTAACAATTTAATTACAGCTGCAATGATAGCTGAAGGGGAAACATCATATGAAAAAGATACTGGCTACACACTAATTGTTCCATTAACCAGTTCTATGTGCTCGTTTTAAGTAGATATTTAGATAAGGTTAATTTACCTTACTTATCATTCAACACGATAGATAAATAACTTTTTTCAGGAGATAAAGTAACTTGTAACGAGAAACTGGATTACAGCTTAGCTGGCAAAGAGGATGAGTTTTCTGGTTTACTAAGAGATGAAAACAAAACTCGATACTTCGAACTTTTGTCTAGATTGAATCTTTCTATTGAACAAGCTATTTATGCTTGGGGTAACCTGAAAAATTATGCAGCAGAAATAGTTGTAAACCCATACCGATTATTCTAACTCATACGAAAAGAAAAGGGCGATCATCAAGTTACTATTTTTCAAATTGACAATGCAATGTTTGTGAATCCGTTGGTGGAAAATAAGTATCCTCTCAATAAACCAACCAAAATAAGAACTGAAGGTGATAAGCGCCGATTTAGAGCTTTGGTGATATTTGTTTTAGTTCAAGCCACAAATCCAGGCCATACTTTACTCAGCTATGATCAAATTGTTGAAGAAATTAACAAATTACCATTAGATCAAAAACGGATTTTTAAACTGAAAAGATTGAGAGTGTTTTAGAGTTTTTAAAAGACGCTGAATTGTACGTTGATGCGGAAATTACTTACACCAAACTGGAAGATATTAGCATTGACTCCTATTGGGAAAGCAAGAATTCAACTTGAGAATTCATTTAAGAAGAATAGTGTTGAAGCTGAGTTTATGGCTGTGGGACAATTTTTAATTCGTTCACTAACTTTTGAGGTTAATTTTCAAAGTAGTACACTTATAATTTCGTATGTTCCTATTGATAGTCTTCTCCGAATCGTTGATACTGCAATAAACCTAGGAAAGAATCTGGACTCTGAAATAAGTCTGTCTCTTGATGTATCCACTATTGTGTAGCACAGTTATTCCCAGAGAACCTATATGGTAGTACTAGAACATAAACATGGCTCATCCTAGACTGTAGCAAAAAACTAATGACCCGAATTAACGGAGTTTTTTGTAAACGATCAACACCACTATATATATTTAAAGTAAATCTCGATAAATAAAGGTGAAAATCGTATTGGGGAATAAGAAGGAATTATTAGTATCAATCCTAAAAAAATTTTATTAATATAATAGTTTGGAAATCATTTTTTCTCCTAATTTACTTTTGTTGAAATAGATATAATTCTCTAGAGATTTAGCAATAATTAAAGTAATTTTGACTAACCTGAGCATGACATTTTCTCATGCTCAGGTAGTCATGCTCACAGAGCATGAGATATAAAGTGACTTCAACTTGATATATTTGAAGTTTTCTTTCATGAAGTTTTAGTGCTTTACTTAGAGAATATACTCTTTTAGACTATACCTACCTCAGTTAATGAACGGGAATTTTACAACTGAAACCTTCTAATTGAATTAGTCGTTTTTGATTAATTTTTAATTTTATTTATTTCAATTAACTAGGACTAAATCCTTAATATTTTAAATAAATTTTTTGGTCGTAGTTATTTTTCTGCTATATTTCATTTTGAATTTAGTTTATGAGCTGGAGGTGTATAAATTGAACTCAGAACGATATGTTTTTGAGGATATTTACAGTCAAAGAGTGAAGACTGTGAATGTTGTTTTGTCAAATCATGAATTATACGGATTGTTTATTTTATTTAAGAATTTGTAACTAACTAGTATGCAAATAGCAGATATCATTTCGGCTTCAAAGACAATTAGTAAAAAGGGGATTCATAACACATTAAATGCAAAATATTAATCCCTTACAAAGTGAAGAGAAAGAGCAGCCTTTGCCTATTCTTTTTTATTGAAGTAAATATCAGTATAATAAATAAGATAAGCATATTTTACTTTAAATAAGTTCAACGAAGTAACTAAGTAGGTTCATTCTTATAATCTTAGGAGCAAAATGAAAAGATTCGCCTCACTAATGGAAACAAAAAAAAGATTGTGGGAAATAAAAAAGGAGAATCAATATGAAAAAGCTAAATGAACTAACTACGCTGAAGAACGTAGAAGAATTTCTTATAAATCATGAGTTGAGCTTCTTGTATGTATCAAGACCGGAGTGTAGTATTTGTCACGCTATTTTACCTAAGATAATGGTATTGCTGGATCATTACCCAAATATCCACCTGGGGCATATTGATGCTAGTAAAGTAGAAGAGGTAGCAGAAAAATTTTTAATTTTAACAGCACCTATTATGCTTTTGATGATAGATAAAAAGGAATATTTAAGAGTGGATCGGTTTATTAACTTTGAATGGTTAAATAAAAAACTAGAAGAGATTTATGAGATGTATACTTGATAAAAAGAACAACTTAATCTCTGTTGGCAAATATATTTATCTCATATGTTCAAAGCAAGCAAGAATAATTAAACCTTATTCAACTGATAAGATCGAAACTGTCAAACCACTATCCCGAAATTATTCTTAAAGTAGGTATTTATTAGTTTTTAGGCAGACTTATGTTAAGACAACAAACTTCGTTTATAATTTTAGATTATAAATGCTTGTGCGATACTACTTTTTTATAAATAAAATAGTAGTATTTAGTTTTTAAAAATATAGATTTAATCTTAAATCTTGGCAAGAAGGCAAAAATTATCAACAGTGATTTACAGTCTGATATGCGTGGGTCACATTTCATTCTATCCGTTACGGAGCTGCCTCGATCTATCCGCGCACGTACAGTAATAAACCTAGTGCATAGTTAACAAGAGGGTTCTCCTTACCGTGTTTGCCTCCGAGCCAAAATTTCAATTATATTTAGACTTTAGGATTTCAATATTACTTAATTAAAAAACTAGTTTTTAAGCAACTGTTAATTAGTTAAATTTTTGATCCTCTAAACTGCAACCAATCGCCCAGATAAATCCAAGCAATTCACGAGCAACCGCAACTACCTCAAATTTACCCCACTTGCCTTTAGCGCTTATTCGGTTATATTTTAAATCGGGACGGTGTTGTGCTTTCCAAGCAATTCTTTGTGCTTCAATTGGTTGATCAGCTTGTCTTTTTAGTAAGTCACCTTTGTGAGAAGGTCGATAACGATAAGACCAAGAACATTCTACTAATGCACGACGAATATGTGAATTTTCAATTTTCGTAATGGAACCTTGCCAACGATTTGGACCACTCGAGTATTCTTTAGGAACTAGACAAGCATAAGACATTAATTGTCTTTGGTATGAAAAACGTGAGAATTGACCGATTTCCGCTAAAGTGTGACAACCGTAACCTCAGCTACTCCTCTTAATGTTTGAAGTGCTTGAATTACAGGTGCATGTTCGCTTTTAATTGCTTCTTCATAAATCTAACTTTCAATACGTTTCATTCTTTCTTCAACTTCATAAATAGAATGAAGATACAAATAACTAATAAATTTCTTCTAGAAAAGATAGATTGGATACTATTTAATTAACATAGATGATAGATAGAAAACAGTCGCTTATGCGGATTTTTGTGCGACGAGTAGTCGCATAGGGTACTGACTAATTCAGTACCCTTCATTTACTTATCTAGATAGAGACGACACTTCGGTGTAACTACTAGGTGAAAGTTAAGATAATGAATTCCAGATGGTGAAAATCCATACTCGAGGAGAGTGACCTAGCTCGAGAAGTCTAATCAAGGGCATTATCGTGAGTTAGTGTCTGAAGGAGATGCGTTAATCGAGAGACCCGAGAACGAAAAGATAGACCCTAATGCAAGAATTGTGAAGCACGGCGGTGGGAAAAGTTGGCGATTCTGCGAAAAGTGAGGAAGCCACTAAAGCGGCATTTTCTTTAGAAGTCAGAGCGAGAAAATGTGGCTTATAACTTGATGGTGAGGGGTATGAATTGAAGGGAAATGCGTTGCCCCCGTGAAATCTCCACTTTACCGAACAGGCAGGGTTCTCATCAATAAGGGTAATCCTAGGTTATGAAGAACAGGTGAAGAAGTCAGACGTTCTTATAGTACAGGGGTAGTTCGGTGACCATAACAACGAATTTCTAGAAGGGGAACGACCTATGGCTCCATGTCATGGACAAGATGTTATGTTAACAATCGAGTTACTGCGGTAAAACCTATTGGAAACATTAAGAAAATGTATGGAATAGTAATGTGCCAAGGGAGGGTACATAATGTCTGGAACGCAACTTCTTGGTAATCAATATAACATATGGGTCAGCCGTATGATTTAGGGCACGTACGGTTTGATAAGGGGGAAGTCTCGTGAGAGATTTCCCTACTTTTTTATTTATGTATTTAACAGTATAGTTCAATAAGAAATGATATTATTATTTAGGTTAAAATATTTAAAATCTTTTAATTTTAATAAAATAGGTACTAGGATGAGTTTTTTGAATTTAAGTTGAAATTTTCATTTGTGCTAACATAGGTCTATATTTAAGAAGGTAATTAAATATTTCTTGATAGAATAAAGTGAATATCCAAAAAGGCAGAACAACTGAATATTTGGATGGTCCCATTTCCAAGAATCTGACTAAATACTTGTCTAATTTTTATGCCTTTGACGCTTGTATGTCAAGTGAAATTTTCACTTGATCTGCCACTAATACTCCTCCAGTTTCTAAAGCAGCATTCCATCTTAGTCCATATTCACTTCTGCTAATTGATCCTTGTGCTTCAAATCCAACTTTTTCATTCCCCCATGGATCCTTTCCACTTCCTTCATAACTAACAATAAACGTTTCAGATTTAGTAGTCCCATGAATTGTTAAATCCCCTGTAACCTCATACTCACTACGACCTTTTTTTACAATTTCCTTAGATTTAAATATCATTTTTGGAAACTGCTCTACATCAAAAAAATCTGCTGAACGTAAATGATTATCTCGGTCATCATTACGTGTATCAACACTATTCACATCCACTGTAAACTCAATAGAAGCTGTTGTTAGGTCTTCAAGATCAGCCTCTATTGAAGCATCAAAAGTGCGAAATACACCTTTTACTTTAGATACCATCATGTGTTTAATTGAAAAATCAATACTACTATGAGCAGAATCTACATTCCATTTGTTTTTCATCACAAAGTCCTCCTAATTTTCTTTTTTGGTACAGTAAATATATTTGACAATTCAATAAAATTCTATACTATCATTTTACTATAAATTTAATTCAGATGAATCCACTTTATCATGCATTTTTTTAAAGGATTTGAATTTATAAATAAGATGAAGTCTAGTATTTCTTATTAAAATATCTTGAAAAATACTATTTTGATTCTTTTGAAGGTGCATCATTTATGAGTCATATATGTGTACCATGAAAATATATAAACCCAGAAATAGAAAAATGACAATACTTAAGAAAAAATGGTTTATATGGATAAAGAGTTTGAGTCAGTATGTATTACTTCTGAATAGCTACTTAGGTATAATATAAGAAACTCGAAACTCTACTTATAGAAAATTGGAGAGTTTTATTTATTATTGACTTTAAGGCTGTTTTCATAAAATTACTCAATTCTTTCTGACATAAAAGGCAGGGGAAAATAAAATCTTCTAAATCTCAACTTTATTCTTAGACTAAATTTCCCAGTTACTCGTACGTGATCTTATGTAACTAACTCATGGGTGTGCGACCTATCCTAGGATGCACTCGTATTCGATAGTTCAATAAGAATGTAACATAAAAAGGTAGAAAGCAGATATTTGAATCTGTTCATTCTACCTCTTTTTAATTATGTATTATGAACATTAGTAGCTTGTGAACCATGTTGCCTATTTTCTACTTAGGATATTCCATTTTACTTGTTAATATTTATTGTTGTTTTGTTTCTAAAATGAATTCCTTTTTGAAATGGAATAAAAATGAAATTGTATGGCAAGCTAGAAAAAGTAAATTTAATATTTTGGGTGACAAATATGAAAATAGAAGAAAGAGTTAATAGTGATGTTTCAATAAATATTGATTACTTAAAATGTAAATTTAGTAATTGTAGTGACGTAATTTATAGAGAAATAAATGTATTTAGTGAAGAAAAACATGATACTGTACTAATTTGGATTGATGGTCTAACAGATATGAACCTTATTAATGATGATATAGTAAAAAGATTAATAAAAATTCGTTATACAAAAGATAAACAGTATTTTATACAAAGTGAGGATAAAGTTCAAAATAACATAGTTAGTATTGCTGATATTAAAGTCCATACAAAAATGAGTGAAGTAATAGATTCACTACTTAGTGGCAATACAATAATTTTTATTGATGGGTTAGATGAATGTATTATTGCAAGTACAAGAGGTGGACAATTCAGATCGATAACTGAACCCAAAAGTGAATCTATTGTAAGGGGACCAATGCAAGGATTTACTGAAAATATAAAAATAAATGTTGGATTAATCAGAGGCATTATCAAAAACTCTGACTTAAAAGTCGAATCATTAAAATTAGGAAACGTTTCAAAAACTGACGTAACGATTACTTATATAGATGGAATTGTAAATGAAAGTATATTGAAAGAAGTAAAAAAACGAGTTAACAAAATTAATTTAGATGCTATTCTCGATAGTTCATATATTGAAGAATTAATTGAGGATCACCCCTATTCTCCATTCCCGCAAATTGCCCATACAGAGCGGCCAGACAAAGTCGCAGCCCATTTGTTAGAAGGTAGAGTAGCGATCATAGTCGATGGTTCACCTTTTGTTCTGCTTGTCCCTTCCATCTTTATTCAGTTTCTACAATCAAGTGATGATTATTATGAAAGATATTTTATGGCGTTTGCTGTAAGAATGGTAAGATACTTATTTTTTATTCTCGCACTAACTTTTCCTTCAATCTATATTGCAATTACAACTTACCATCAGGAGATGTTGCCAACAACATTATTAATGAGTGTTGCTGGAGCACAATCCGGAGTGCCATTTCCAGCCTTAATAGAGGCATTTATTATGGAGTTAATGCTTGAAGCATTAAGAGAAGCAGGTGTTCGTTTACCTAAAACAGTTGGACAGGCAGTTAGTATTGTTGGAGCCTTAGTAATAGGTGAGGCTGCAGTATCAGCCGGAATTGTATCTCCGTTAATGGTGATTGTTGTTGCAACTACTGCAATTGCATCATTTACTATTCCTGGCTTTAGCATAGCAATCAGTGTAAGGTTACTTCGTTTTCCATTAATGCTTTTTGCAGCAACATTAGGTTTTTATGGAATTATGATTGGACTAATTGCTTTATTAATACATTTATGTAAACTAGAATCCTTTGGTATTCCATATCTATCGCCACTTGCTCCTTTAGAGAAAGCTGATTTGAAGGATACTGTTATTAGAGTACCTTGGTGGAGTATGAAAAAAAGGCCGACTATATTGAAACCTAAAAAGATAAAAAGAAGGTAACACGCACTTACCTTGTCTGAAACCAGTTTGTGCATCATTTACCTATTAAACTTTGGAATAAATTTCTTAATAAGGATGTGATAAAGGATGAAGAAAAATATTTCTCTTCTTATTATGTTGGTTATAATTATTCCAATTATGACAGGTTGCTGGGATCAGAAAGGGGTTGATAAGCTTGCTATTGTAATTGGACTAGGGATAGACCAAACAGATAAAGGTAACATTAGATTAACAGCTCAAGTTGTCAAGCCAACTTCAAGTAATGAAATCATAAATACTAAAAGTAAAATTGAACTCATTACTTCAGAAGGTACAGATATACAACAAGCAATTAATAATTTCTCGAAAATAACATCACAGATTATGTTTTTTCCCCATGTAAAAGTAATTGTATTCGGAAGAAAAATTGTTATAAGCGGAATTAATGATATTGTAGATTATGTTAATAGAAACCCTTCATTCAGAAAAACATCTTGTGTATTAGTTACAGATAAAAAAGCAAGTGAAATATTAATGACCGATGTAATGTTGCAAGAATATCCATCAATTGGGATTGAGGGTATAGTAGCAATGTATGATAAGACATCCCAAACAGTTGGAGTAAAATGGAAGGATTTCATAAAAAATATAGACAATATAAATATAGGGACTCTTGCTTCAAAAATTTATATTGTTGAAAATAAAGAAGAAAAGAAAAAAATAATAGAAATTCAAGGCACTTTTATTATTAAAAAAGGTAAGCTTATTGGCGAATTGGATAATAAAGAAACTGAGGCGCTTTTATGGGTTAGAAGTAAAGGTAAAAATGGTTCGTTAACCTTAAATTGCCCCGATGGTCAACCTGGGAAATTAGGGTTAACAAATAATAATGTAAAAACAAAGTTAAATAAAATAACATATGATGAAAAAAATGGGCAAATGGCGATGGAGATACAAGTAAAAGTAGCAAGTGAAATTGAAAAGATGGCTTGTGAAAAATCAGTTAATCAAAAATTTTTTAATAAAATCGAAAGCGAACAAGCAAGCAAAATGAAACTACAGATTGAATCTATGTTAGAAAAGACAAAAATGCTGAACACCGATGTTATAGATTTTTTAAGTGTATATCAAAATAAGAATCCTAGAAAAATGAAAGAAATAAAGAATAACTGGGAAAACACATTTAAAAAAATAAATATTAGTGTGAAAGTTGAAAGCACTATTAAGAATACAGGTATGAGTCTTGACTCTAAACAAAATTATTAATCATTTTTTCAAATGAGAAATGATTAACAATACCACTGGAATGATCAGTATTAATACAGGCAGAGTAAAATATTGTGTAACCAATTTTGGATACAAAATATCAGATTGATAGTTATTTTGAGGTAATAGAGCAATGATGAATACAATAATTGCATTAACCCAAATCATTTTTTTCCAATTTCTTATACGGAGAAATTGAGCACCACCATAATTTAAAGCAAAAAAGATAATTGCTAATCTCATGAATACACTACAAAGCCATGTAATGACAAGAATAATTTCCACATGTTCAATAAAATTCGCAACAGAAATGATTCGTATGAATTCATAGTATGGGTACCACATTTTACTCGATGTTGATATACCAAAAGATGAAACCACTAGAGCTGCTGCTATGGAAACAAAGCATGCTGCTAAGAAAGTTCCTATAATGGAAGGTTTTAAAGCATCTTTTGGTGATTTCATAAATGCTATTAGCATAAATACAATCACATTTTGTCCGATAAAACCTGCAGTAGGGATCGATCCTCTCATTAAAGAAGGTAGATTGTCTAATGTTAACACTGGAAGTAAGTTGCTAAAGTCGATATTATTGTAGTTTAATACGAAACAAATAATAGTAAAAAATAAACTAATAGGACCTAAGATTTCACTGCATCTACCTATAATTTCGATTCCATTATAGCTTGCAAATACTACAATTAATAGCATTGGAATAATAATAATCCAGAAAGGTGTGTGTGGCATAATTAATCTCATCATTCCAGTGAACTCTCTTAGGATCATTCCAATTACTGTATACCACTGTAACATATATAATATAACAATCATATTTCCAAGCTTTTTCCCTACAATAAGTGGTACATATTCCACAAAGGTTTTATGCGGATACTTTTGACTTAGCTTTACTACAATGGTTATTGCAAATATTGAAATTAATCCACCAATTAAGATAGAAATCCATGCATCGTGTTTAGCATATAATAATGTTGTTCTAATTGTTAGTAGTAATGCTATACCTAGTGCCATTGTATTTAATAACCAAAATATTTGGTTTTTGGAAAGCTGCATAATTAGAAACCTCTTTTATTATTATTAATAAGTACATAATATAATTATTTTTAACGAATAATAGTAATTTTAAACAAATTTTTGTCATATCAAAATAATCTGTAATTTACCCTATCGAACCTACATCAGTTTTTGGTATCCTTGCTTGTTATCGCTTGTGCACCATACTCTTAAGACTGAAAAGACCAGTAGGGTCTCCCGAGTTACCTTTTCATACAATGTGTTACGTGCCAAGGTCCCTAACTCCGGAGAGCTTTTACCCTTCTTGCCTTTAATGAAGGTTAAGATATTGATATTGTTTTCTGCTATACGTAAGGCATCAGCCATCTCGATTTACTAACATTTCGAAGCTCAATCCCTTCAACCATTTGGCTTTCGGCCCACTACCTAACTGTCTACGCTTAAAGACTAAAGTTACCTTTAGCCCACCAAGACTCGCTACGATCGAATGGCTAATTCTTACTCGCTGGGAATCCCACCCGCTTTACGATACAACCTAGTTTTGGCCGCACAAGCATGCGTTAGTTTAAGTAAAGGAGTTCAAAAAATGGAAGAATACAGTTTTGATGAACTTCTTGAGGATTTAAGCATAGGTAGAGAGGTTTCACTATATTTACAAAACTGAAAATTACTATATTGAAGGTGGTACAGGTCAATTTATGTTTTGGAAATCTCATGATTCCACTAGTAAAATCATAAGAAATGAACTTGAATATTTACTCCAAAAGTAAGGCTAAATTAGAAACAAATTAAAGAAGTGAGCCTTAATTGAGATTGATACTATTTTAAGTAAGGTTCTGTTAAAGGTTATTATTGATAATTGATGACTATCCGAATTGATTAAAAAATTATAATAAGTACAAGCATTCGGAGAGGTTGTATAAATGGACAAGGTATTTATCAATCTATTAAAACAAATAGATAAATTAACCCTTACAAAAAAGAACAAGTCTATCAATGGATAAAAGCTATGTGGAGCCTTTTTCCTCTGTCGGTGGTAGTTTAACAATGAAATGAGGGAAACACGCTTTAAAGATGGATTTTAGTGACCTCATAGTGCTTCTGAGCAGGTTATTCAACCTTACCTAACAGAGACTTTAGTAAAAATAAAAGTAATTTAAAGATGTTAAATTCAAGATAAGTACAAGTTCAGGTACTATGAATATTTTTGATAAATAAAAACTGGAAAAGGAATGTCCTAATACAATTAGAAACAAACAATTTAGATATATCTACTAAAACTAAATAAACATTGATGAGAACATTAATAAACCGACTTACTCAAGGAAGTGAAGTCGGTTTTTTTGTTATTGTACTTGTTTTATGGGTTTATATTGGTAATAGTATATTCTATTTAATTGGTAAAGTATAATAGTCGAATGCTTTATCAAGGAAAACACTTGCTTCTTGACGAAGTAAAGGCTGTGTTGAACGGAAATCTACTGACCTGTCATTAGTTACAATCGTATCTGAATCAATAATACCTTGAGAAACTAAAGCCTTATTTGCGTGTGATGACCACGCATCAGTTACTCCAATTAATTTAATATCGGATAAAGATGGTAAATTCTTGATATTTTGAATCATAAAAGCGGCTTCCTGTCTTGAAATTATCGCTGTTTGTTTTATTATAGTTCGGTAACCCTTGTATAAGCTGTTGATAAATACTTCTTGCTATTGATGGTGGAGGATACTATCCGATTGCTCTTAGAACTGCATCTGCAAATTCTCCTTGAGTCATTGTATCTTGAGGTGCAAATAAATTTCATGAATTAGCATCTAATATACTAAAGGATCGAACGTTGTTTATATACGTAACATATTTACTTAAGGGGGTGATAGAAGAATCTTTTAATTATATGCCACCCGTGAGTGTGAATCTTAGGTACGGTTAGAAAGTAATTATTTTAATCATTAAATATTAAAAAACTTAAGAAACAATGTAATGAGTCCAAAGTTTCAAATGAATTAGATCGTAAATTTAACCAACAAAATGAATTGTCAGTTGTTGTAAATGATTTAACATACGTTAGAGTAAAGAAAAAATGGAACTACGTATGTTTAATAGTTGATCTCTTTAACTGAGAAATTATTGGTCATAGTGCTGGTGAACATAAAAATGCACGATTGGTTTACCTTACATTTTCAAGGGTAAAAACAGATTTGAGGAAAAAAACACTGTTTCATACAGATCGTGGAAACGAATTTAAAAACCAGTTAATTGACGATGCATAAAAAACGTTCAATATTAAGCGTTCCCTAAGCACCAAAAGGTGCCGCTATGATAAAACAGTAGCAGAAGCTACCTATAAAATAGTGAGAACTGAATTTATTAGAAATCGAAATTTTAATAGTTTAGAAGAATTATCATTAAATTTAAATACTTTAATGAGATCTCATGGATTATTTCTAGTTTCTTGATAAGCAGATAAAACTCTTCATAGTTAAAATGGATTTGTTGAAGAATGTGAAGGATTGAATTTTATCCGTTTGAAGTGGTCGATAGTTCTTTTCATTCAACAAGTTCTCATAACATTTTGTAATGGAAATAAAGCAATACATTCCTCCTTATTACTGTTGAATATTAGATACATAATTCCATATGATACACCTAACGATTAGTAAAAATATACTAAATATAAAAGTCCAGCTATTAAAATAATTCAATATTTATCAAGGGTAATTTTTAATTTGTTTTAACATCCTATTTTGTTTCCTTTCTTTTTTCATTAATGTGAAATGAGTATAGGAAGTAAATAATACAAAAATATATTCATTAATTTTAAAGGAAGGTTTCTTTTCAATATTGAATAATAGAAGTGGGATACATTCGAAAGCTTTTAATTTATTATAAATATTTCTAAATTATGATTTATCTTGGTAAATAAATTATTTTCTATAGTAATAATTAAAGTAATAAAAATAAAAGTATAAAAGTAATATAGTAGAGATAGAAAAGATATATATAAGTAATAGTGAAAATGAAGATTGCTCAAGCCTTTGGGAGAGTAAGATGAAATGAATATTTTATATTTAAAATAATTGCAAATTTTATAGAATTTAAAGTATAAAATATTGATTTATATGTTATATACTTAGTTTTTTGATAAAAAAATAAAGATTTTTTTCATGCTTTTATTGTTTTTTTTCATACTAATTTTGTTTTTTTTCAAAAAAATGAGAACTATTATCAATTAAAAGGTGAGCAATAGTACGTTTTAGTCATCAAAATGGTCATTATATTAAATATAATTTATATTTAGCTTTTCAAGTTTTGCAGCTACTAGATTAACAGAAATACAAATAACCGTTTTCACAAAACGGTTAAAAAGTGGACTACAATTATTTGTTAATTTGATATTGGCATGTCCAATTAGAGACTATATTTATGCAGTTATAGCCTCTAATTGTTTACGTAAAAATACAGAGCATTTTGTAGTAATAGCATCCAATAAGTAATTGTAAATATCAGTATGAGAATGAGAATGTTCTAATTCATAAGGCTTAAATGGTCTTAAGATACCACGTCTATCTATTTTAAATGGTGTCTCCAATTTCAATTGGAATGACGTATCTAATTTTTCTTTTATGATTTCAAGAGCTTTGTTAAAACGCTCCAAGCCGAACTCTAAAATTGTAGCATTTAGATCGTCAGGTGTAATGTTTGCTTTATGTACGTGATATTTTTCAATGTGTAAATAGAATTTTCTAAATAGAAGATTACCTTGATTTAACTCAGCTGTACGACGTGCATCACCATTATTAGCAGCATCAAGTTGGAAACCAACTGCCCATAAATCACGAATACTCGAAACTTTATTTTTAAAAGAAGCCACAATAGTATCATAGTTCTGTTTTATGTATGTAGTACCAAAAATATCGACATTGAAAATCGATTTTAATGGTTCAACAATTTTCTTAATACCTTCTTTGTAATGAAGATAAGAAGGTAACATACCTTTAATTTGTTCGTATGAAAGGATTGCTTCTTTATTTAGTCGATCTGATTTAGAATTCGGAACTGTTACAGTATCATGTTCATGTAAAATAAAGCCAATTGCTACACGCAATGAATTAATCTGATCCATTGCTAACAATTCCTTAAATAAGGTATCAGTAACAAGTATGTATCCACCATGAGACTCTTTTTCGTGGTTTTTCTCTTCACCTAAAGCAATACCTTTCCAATCACGAGTATAGTCAAGTAAAGTGATATTAACACGCCAGTAAAACTTAGTGTGGTCAGTGTTAATAATCCCTTTGTCTTTTAAGTATTCATTATTATTTTGAACTGTTCTTACATCAAAACCGATGCCTTTAGCTATATCTTCAGTCAAGATGCCTTCGATTTTACCTTCACTATCGCAAATAGCAGCATAGAAAAGGATCTGTTTAATCAGCGACTTGGAGAAACGAATGTCTTCAGTCCATTTATCACTAATACGATAGTTTAACTTAGCAGAACGATTATTAATATTCTTTTTCGTTTGATTACTTAAAACAATCAATAGTTTTCTAGATAGTGGTACGTATCGTTTTAGTTTAGTAGACGACATTTACATTTCTCCTTTCTTTTCCGACATTTAGAGTCTTTACTAGTTTAAAGTATAGGTTGGAATTTATTAGTTGTAAAATGACGTATTTTCCCGAGAAAATGGAGACATTTTTTAAAAAGCCTTGATATATAAGCGTTTTTTAGGAGGGATATTTTCCCGAGAAAATGGAGACATTTTTAATGAAACCTTGATAGTAAAGCATTTTGTCGAAATTAATTAGATTAAAATGCACAATTTTTTTGTTCATTTGTGAAAGTTATTAATAATTTCCCGAAGAAATGGAGACGTTTTTCAATTTTTTAATAAATTTGGCCATTATATACATTAAAAAGTCTTATTTTCCCGAAGAAATGGAGACTTTATTATATAAAATGTCGAAAAATATTTCACAAACTTCAATCGCATTTTATTAATTTTTAAGTCTAAAGTCATGAAAATTTTAAAAAGAACTATTTTCCCGAAGAAATGGAGACATTTTTTATTAAGAATATATTTTCCCGAAGAAATGGAGACATTTTGTTTTGAAAAGGATTTATTTTCCCGAAGAAATGGAGACATTTTTTTATATTGAAATAAAAAAGCTACTCATCAATTGAGTAGCATAGGTTCTAATACATTTAATGGATTAATAGAGTCATCGTTAAAAATCGTAATTTCTGATTCAAGCAAATCTTGTATTTCATAATTTTCAAGTGGTAAAAGTGTTATAGCAAATGTTTCACCTGTTCTTTTATATGATTGTACAAGGAAGTTATTTTCAAGTAATACATCAAGACCGTCTTGTACATCTTTTAAGTTTTGATTTTTTTTGTTTGTCTTAAAACGAATGTAATTTTTAAATGTTTTATAGTTTAAATGAATTGTAAAACTGTCCTTTTGAATATTTTCTCTGAAGAAAACTACACGTTCTTTTTGTAATGCACTAGTTAGCATATAAGCAGTTGGATTTTTAATTTTATCTAGTTCTGAACGATATGTTCTAATAAATTGTTGGTTTACAATATCACGATGGATTTCATAAGAGATACTCACACGTACTAAATTTTCTTCTAAGAAGGTTACGCCATCAATAAAGTGAATGTTCATTTTTTTATCTTCTATTTTCGATAAGATGCCATACTCAGGTAGGTGTAATATTCTTTCACGTACGATTTTGTAACTTTTTGAGCTTTGATCATTAAAAATTGTTCGTACAATTTTGCCAATGTCAACAATGATAATACGTTCAATCGCAAATTGTTCTTGCCTCTGAGTTAAAATACATTCAATTATTTGTTTATCTAGTGAATCAGGTAAGTGTACCCTTAAGTTTTGACTAATAGCATATTGCCCTTTAATTAATAATGTATTTTCTTCATTTTCGTGAGTTGAATATGGCTCATTTTCAATAAATTGTGTCGGTGGATCAACAGTTATGTTGCCTCTTCGATTTGAGAAAAAGGAATTTGCTAGTTCTGTCATGGTTGTTTCAACAATCTCGTTGGCTAAATCTCCTTTAAATTCTTCTTTTATTACTCGACCAATTAAATAAGTTAAATCTTTATAGATAGCTTGTTTCTTTTGGTTCGTATTTAGTGAATTAAAGTATCTAAATTCCATTAATAAGCTATCATCGTCGCTATTCCATTCCTCAATTTTAGAGATAATAGTTTCAATTACCTCATCAGCAGTTGCGCCATTATAAGTCTTATGGAATTCTGCGTTACTTAAATTATTAAAGTGTTCTATTATTAATGTTGCCTCTAGATTTAGTTTTGATAATGTCTTTTTCTGTTTATTTTCCTTGTAATCTTTAAGCGTATTGCTTGTCCAGCGTTTTTTTACTTTATTAAACTCATTTTTCTTAACTTCTCGTAAAACATCATTAGCGTTATTTTTTTCATAACGATCCTGGTAAATTGATACAATAGCATTCTCGCATGACATACTTAGAAGTAATTCAATTGTAAACTGGAGTTCACTAGACTTAATTCTATTTAAGACTTTATTAACAAAAAGTTTAATTGGTAATTTTCGTGACAACGTTACATCACCTCGTATATTAATGACTTAATTCTATCATACATTTAGTTGATTTTAGATATTAAGAAATTAATTTCTTAAATATTTTAGAGTCTTTCGTCGGATGTGAAAATACTTTATGTTTAGCTATTTTTCTATCGTTTTCAATATGCACCTCCAAAATGGGTTATTTAAAAATTTCATATTTTGTTGAATTCAATTTAAAATGCTACATTTCTGTATATCATAATGGAACATTATGGTGTGAAATTCCTTATTTTAGAAATAAGTAACAGTTATTCTTCCATATTTAAACATTGGTATAATAAGTTTTTTGTATATGGACAAATGTGTGGTATATACAATTTGATTTAGTTTGTCTCATTTTTTGAATAAATAGGATCATTATGTTTTTTGAAAAAATATTACTTATATCTGAACCTACTAAAAATTAAATATTTAACATTTATTAGTTAGGAACATTAAATAAACAACTTACCCTATTTTCATGCTTATTCTTTTAAATAGCCTCCATTATATCTTGGTCACTTGGTCAAATGATCAATTTCATAGAAAAATAGAAGAGGGATTACCAGTCTTTAATTACTGAGACCTTTTCATAATTCAAAATTAATAATGTGAATGATTTATATATTAAGAAAGTAATTTTTTAGAGGTAATTCTGTTAAAAATAATAAAATAAAGGTTTTTAAGATTAGAAGTTTTTCTGAGTGTAAATAACATACCAGGTAATTAGATATATGTAGTAAGTGGTATATGAATTTGGGGGTATGAATGAGCTAATATACCTCAAGCCATGACAGTACTGGATTTAGGTTAGACTCATTAGCCGAACTATTACCCCCTAGAGTGGTCCATTTTGGGGTGTTTTTGGAATAAATTAAATGGATAATTATTTAGTTCGTAATTCCCCACAATTTAACCTCTAATTTAGACGAAAACTTTATTTAATCCGTATAAAAAGTTCATAATTTCATTTTCCGTCTATCCTTTAAATATTTGAGTGATATAATTTCATTTAGTTAAATAAAAAGTATTAGGAAACCCCATAGTAATAAACGGACCGCTCCGTTCATTTGCTATGGGGTTCTTTATTTGGGAGGTTTTATTATTGGTAAGTAGACTTATAGAAGCTGGTGTTAATGGTAAAGGGGTATTACTAGCTGATTATGAAGTGAGTTGTTATGAATGAATTGACTCAAAGAAATGATAGAGTATATGAACTTCAAAATGTTGCGCTAATATTAGGAATGTTCCACCATAATTTTGATTTCTCTTTATCAAAAGTTGATGCTTCACAAGTTGAGTCGTGTTTTAATAATTGAATAATATCTTCTATTTCTGCCAATGGCCTTACGGCTGAATTAGGATCAATACCTGGAATACTAGTAAGAATTGAATATTCTTGATTCTTTTGTGCCAACTGAACCACTTTCTTAATACAATGTACCTTCTGATTTAATAATTCATGATATCTACATGCGTAAACCTTTCCTTGATCACAAAGTACATCATTTGATGAAACAGACGGATACGAAGGATTTGCTGCTTCTAATAATTCAATTTCTTTCTTTTCAGCATTTACTAAGGAAATTCTTTTATTAGTGTTATTGATTATTTTATTTTTGATAACTGTTTTTGAAAGGAAAAGGACATAATCAGGATGCGGAAATAGTTGCACGATATTCAAAAAAAAATCTAATTTACTAGTAACTATCCAAGTATTAATTCAAATATATCTTCAGAAAAAATTATTCTGCTGCTATTATATTCTCAGAAATCTTCGACTAAGGATACTTTAAGTATTCTTTAGTGCCATTATACTAATCTAAATTACACATTAATTAATATTTCAATATAAATTAGAGGGTGTGCACTTAATCAACAACAGGTTAAAATGTTGATTCTGCAAATGAGGTATTTTATGGTGAAAAATTAGGGTAGGAATAGGTGACTTTAAGTATAAAAAAGCATGAATTGTACATAATTAAGAAAATTTTAAGAATGCTGTAAGAATAAAGTTAAATTCAATTTGTAGAATTATGCTAAATCTGAAAGAGGGGAAAGGATTTAGAATATGACGTATATATTAAGAACACATAATTTAACAAAAACAATTAAGCGTAAAGAAATCATATCCAATGTAAGTTTAAATATAAAAAAAGGTGAAATTTATGGTTTTCTCGGGCCAAATGGTGCTGGTAAAACAACTATCATGAAAATGATAACAAATTTAATCAAGCCGACTAGTGGTGAAATTGAAATATTTGGAGAAAAACTAATTAACTCATCAATTTATGTATTAGGTAGAATAGGTTCAATAATCGAAAATCCGATCTTTTATGATAAATTAACAGCAAAAGAGAATCTTGAATTGCATTGTGAATATATGGGGTATCATGATCTGGAGGTAATTGACGAATCTCTAAAATTAGTTAATCTGCGAGGGGCAGATGATAAGGCTGTTAAGGATTTTTCTTTAGGTATGAAACAAAGATTAGGAATTGCAAGAGCAATTTGCACAAGACCAGAATTCGTAATACTTGATGAGCCGATAAACGGACTTGATCCAATAGGAATAAAGGAAATCAGAGATTTATTTTTGAAGCTTTCTAAAGAATTCGGCATTACAATATTTATTTCAAGCCATATTCTTGGTGAAATTGAATTAGTGGCAGATACAATTGGAGTTATCAATCACGGAAGATTAATTAAAGAGGTTTCAATGGAAGAAATTCGTAGCCAGAATATGGATTATATTGAAGTGAAAAGTAACAATTGCGAGAGAGTAGGATATATACTAGAGCATTTCTTATCGATTACTAACTTTAAAGTCATCGACAACAAATATATCCGAGTATATGATAGTAAAATCGCTCCAAACGAAATTATGAAAATTTTGGTTATGAAAGATGTACCGGTTGAATCGATTAACCTTAAACGAAGTTCCTTAGAAGATTACTTCTTATCCTTATTAAACAGAGGTGACATTCATGTTTAATTTAATGAAAATAGAAATGAAAAAGGCCAAGTTCGGTGGATATATTAAAACTTCTTTAATCATAAATATAGTAATTGCAGCTTTTGTGATATTAATCATGAGTGTGGATAATAGTCCAAATGCTCAAGCACACATTCAAGTGAATGAAGCTTCAATGCAAAATAACCTAAGTGCCATATTATCTTTCGTTAGTTTATTTACAAAAGTAGCGTTTATTGTTTATGCATCAGTTTTACTTTCACGCCTTGTAATTGATGAATTTCGAAATAAAACGATAAACATTTTGTTCATGTATCCAATAAATCGTAAAAAGCTTATAATTTCAAAACTATTATTGATAATGACTTTTACATTAATAAATATTATTTTTGCTAATATTATGATTAATGCTATATTCTTTATTTATAATAGTTTCGCTCATGTGGTATCTTTTAATTTTGATACGACATTAATTGTAGAGCATACGATTAGTGTTATTGTGACTGCAATCACAGCAAGTTGTATAAGTATGATTCCACTATTTTTTGGAATGAGAAAATATTCTGTACCAACAACAATTGTTTCTTCTATCATTGTGACTTCTTTACTTAGCAGTAGTTTTAGTAGTCACTTCAATCTTAACGATATTATTTTCATTCCTATTTCCTTATCAATTATAGGTTTAGTAATTGCATACTTAGCAATCTTTAATATAGAAAAAATTGATGTAACGAATTAAATAATGAGAAAAAAAACGCTAATTTCTGGTCAAGACCCCAAATAGTGGAGATGTAAAAAACGGAGTTGTTTCTTATTAGAAATAGCTCCGTTTTTGATTTTTCGGTAAGCTATTTTTCCTTAATTCGATATTAAATACTACTCAAGCAAATAATGAACTTCGTTCTTGATCTGTGTATTCTTTTCTTATACTTCTATTATAAAGATGAAAAGCATGACCATCTCTTTGATATTTCATCCACCAAGTAGTAACCGTGTCAATACTTACAATATTTAATCTGTCAGCAATTTGTTGATAAGAATATCCTTCTTCTTTTAACCGGATAGCCTCAGACTTAACCTCTAAACTATATTTTTGAAATTTTTGTCTTTTTTGCGCCATAAAAAACACCTTTAAAAGTCAATGTTGCCCAACTCTTGCTTTTTCACCATCTACTTTAAAGGGTGCAGTCTATTTCCGTGCGTTTTTTTATTTATGAACCTATACAACTAAAATAAAAAATGATTGAAACCATTAAAAATTTTAAATGCAATTCCACGAAATAGTGTATAAAAATTTAAATTATATAATAAAAACGATGTCAAACATATTTATTTAATTCGTTAATTTATTTAGAATATTTTTATAATACCCTCCAAATTAAATATTAAGAAACATGTAAGATTTAAGTAAGAAAAAAGATAATTATTCGGATTACTATGATTTTAGGGAGTTATTAAGTAGTTCTCTTAGAAAGGTAGTTAATAAAGAACTTAGGAGGTATTAAATTGATAAATTTATTAAAAAAAATATTAAGTCCAATTTTGATAGTTTTTTTAATCGCTTTGTCTACTTTGTCAATGCAAAGTACTGCTTCGGCTGAACAATCTCATCCGGACATAAGTAATAAAGTAGAGGTTGAAAAATATTTTGATGAGCATTTAGCTAAGCTCTTAAAAAAATATCCAGTACCTGGAGGCGTTGTATCAGTCGTTAGAGATGGTAAAGTCTACTTCGCAAAAGGTTTTGGATATCAAGATCCAGGAAAGACTAAACCGGTAAATAACGATAGTGTGTTTAGAATAGGTTCAGTTACAAAATCATTTACGGCTACTGCCATTATGCAGCTCGTAGAACAAGGGAAACTTGATTTGAATGCAGATATTAATAAATATTTAAAAGGTTTTAAAGTTGTTGGAAAAGGTGGTAAAAAAGTAACGATTCATAATTTGCTAACACATACTGCAGGTTTTGATGAATCATTAGATCATTTTATCACTGGGAAAAATCATATACCTTTAGATGTAGTAGTAAAAAAATATATGCCTAAAATGATAGTTGAACCAGGTGTTGAACCAATTTATAGTAATTATGGATTCGGTTTACTTGGTTACATTGTTCAAGAAGTTAGTGGTCAACCTTATGAAGAATATATACAACAACATGTGTTTGATCCATTAGATATGAAAGACACTACATTATTAGTTCCTAAAGATCATGTGAAGAGCTATGATGTAAAAAATGGTAAATACATTAATATGAAGGCAACAGATTTAAACTTACGTCCTGCAGGTACTATTTGGTCAACTGCATCTGATATGGCTAACTATATGATGGGACAACTACAGACAGGAAAATATAAAGGTGCTATCGTTAAAGATGAAACATCAACAGAAATGCAAACACCTCATTTTACAGTGCATACAGGAGTAGCTGGTTTTGGATATAATTACTACCAAGATATGCTTTGGAAAAACCATCAACCAGTACAGCATGGTGGCTCTGCAGAAGGATTTAAAGCACACATTTATTTAATTCCTGATTTGAAATTTGGCGTATTTATGTCAACAAATAGCACGCAAGGACGCTTACTTTTTACAGAGTTCTTTGATCAATTTCATAAAGACTTCTTTCCACAATCTTTTGAAAACAAAGTAAGTGAGAAGCTAACAAGTAAAAAAGATTTAGAGAAAACAATTGCAGGATCATATGTTGCAAATCGTTATGTGCACCATGGTCGAGGTAAACTTCTACAACTATTAAATTTACCTGAAACAAAAATTAATGCAGTTGGCAACGGTATAATTGAAATTGCAACACCAGATGGTCATAAAAAAGTATTTATTGAGAAAGAGAAAAATTTATTTGCAGAAGAGAATGGTCCGGATACAATGGCATTTTATAAAACGCCAGCTGGAGATACTCATTTTGCAATTAGCTCACTTCCGATATCATATGGAAAAGTATCAGGTATGCAACATGCAAGCTCAAAAATGATTCTTTTCTTAGTTCTTGTTGTACCAACAATTTTAGCGATCTTCTTCTATCCAATTGGTTGGCTAATAAGAAAGATACTGAAAAAATCAAGCGATCCAAAAGTTACGAAATTTAGAAGAATTTCTTGGTTATCAGTAACTTTAAATACAATCTATTTAGTCTATGCATTTTTTGTTCAAGAAGCAGCATACAGTCAAGATACACCGTCATTAGCTATCCCAAGTATAATAGCGATTGTCGCATTACTACTTAACTTATGGTTAATACCACAATTATCATCAATCCTAAAAGCTAAATTAATTAGTAAATGGGCAACATTCGTATTTATATTTATGATTGTATTCGGATTGATTTTTACAGCTAACATGATGTATTGGAATTTACTAGGATTATTCTTTTAATTGAGAAATTCGAAATGAAGAAATTTAATATTTTGTAATGAGCAATAAATAGAAACGATTAATTCATGAATGAATTAATCGTTTTTATTTTGATTGCCATACAAATTACAAAATAGGAATATGTGTTTATATAATAAGCAAAAAACAATATTATATTAGGGATATTTCAGTGTAAATAAAAGATAGGTCCCTTAAGTATATTGGTCGATGTAACAGAGAATAACTACTACTCCATATGTAACTAACGCTCAGCTATAGTTCAACAAGGATTTAGAAGTTGATCAATTGATTAGCTTCTATTTTACTCGTGGCAGTCTAGTTCAAGAAGGAATTCTTATATAAATATAAAAATATAAATTATGATTAGTGAGAAAGGAGTGTATTACTAAATGCTAACAGTCTATCGCTCAAATACATACATACTCGAACTGGTTAAAGCTAGTAAGGTATTATCAAAAAGAAATGGTTTTGATAATTCATGTTCAGATGAAGCAGGAAGACAATTGTCTATTCTCGTAGGTCAAATTAATTAAGGGGAAATTCTTGAGGTAGGAACTGGTTTTGGTGTAGGGAAGTTCCTGGATACTTTCAGGTATAAGGCCAACAGTTCAGTTTATTCCGGTTGATAATTCAAAAGAAAAAATTGATGAAACATCCAAGAATATTAATAATATCCAAGCGGAATTTATTTATGGTGATTGGAAAGAGGTTATGGCAAAAGGACCTTTTCAATTTATTTTTGCCGATACAGCTGCTGCAAAAACAATTGAAGGAGAACTTTTATTCAATACATTAGATATTGGTGGGATGTTATTTATGGACGATTTTACTCCAGAAGTAAATTTTCCAGAAGAATGGAAAGGTAAACCAGATAAAGTTAGGGAATTTTGGTTAAACCATAGTGGATTGCTTGCAACCGAATTTATCTAATACCAACATCCTCTGAAATTCTTGCAAATAAGTATTGTTAAAGCCAAGAAGTTAGGAAAGCATTTTTGTTATCTCTAAGACTATTTTTTGGATGATTAATTCTTAAGTAACTAACACATGCGATAGTTGAATACAAAAGGTACTTAATTGGTGCTCTTTTGTATTGAAGTAAAAGGCAGTGAAAAAGGAGATATTATAATAAAAGTAATATTAATAGTTTTAGCAACAATCTTGGGTTATTTTCTTAATGATCGGACCTTTAGTCGGGGGAATTATAGATTTTGGAATTATTGTTGGAACTTTGCTTAGAGTGTTATTACTACTTTACGACCTAAGCAATAGACTTATGAAAGAAAAGCCAAAACCTGTTAAAGTAAAAGATACGTATGACAAATATCTGAAAGAGAAAGGAATTGACAATTAAATAAAAGTGATTGCTTTATCATAATTTGACCAGCTCATATGTTTTCCTCCATGGTGCTCTTTTATCAAATTATATCACAAAATTTATATTTTCTTATTCAACTAACATGCCAAATAATGAAATAGGAGCTGATACTTGATCATCAGCTCCTAAGTATTGGTCACTATCGCATGTAATAGTTAAGTCAGATAATTAATAGCAACTTTCCCATTACTCTTCTCAATTTTCAGATCAATGGTTAAGTTTGTCAGCAATTTTTGTAAGTTCCGATTTAAATGTGTCTAACTCTTTAAATCCGTCAAATGATTTTGGCGCTTTATTCGAAAGCATAATCACTTCCATATGGTGTTTTTGATTCACAGCATTAAAACTAACAAAACCTGGAATATGACCAGAATGATAGTTCCAATCTGAAGAAAGTTTTAGATTTTTACCGTTTTCCCAAGCATACCCGTAACCATTCAATACAGGCTTAAACATCTTTGCAAGCGATTGCTTACTTATCAGTTTACCCGACAATAGGGCTTGGTCAAACTTAAATAGATCTCCAACTGTTGAGTATATCGATCCAGATCCATAGGCATAAGATATATCATTATTGATGTCTACAAGTACCCCTGTCCCTACCGCATGATTCGGAACAATAGGATTGTTAACATCTACGCCAGATCTGGTCATTTTCAATGGTTTGAATATAAATTCATTGACATAGTTATCCCAAGGTGTGTGCGATGCTTTTTCAATAATATAAGCAAGCAAAGCATAGTTTGAGTTGGAGTATGTATGTTTTGTGCCTGGATCAGATACTAATTTCAAGCCTTTAATGAGTTCTACTAGTTCTTCCTGTGAAACATATCTGTTTCGTTTAACTGGATCGATAAAAAGATCCTCTGATAAAAATTCTGGAATACCGCTAGTATGGGACAGCAAATGATTGATTGTAATTTTATCACCGGATGGGAAGTCCGGAATATATTTATTAATTGGGTCATTCAATTTTACTTTTCCTTGTTCAACAAGTTGCATAATTGCAGTCGCTGTAAAAGTTTTCGTTACCGAACCGAGTCGGAAAATTGTATCCGTGTTATTATGAGTCTTTGTATTAAAGTTAGATAGACCATACCCCTTTTGCATGACAACTTTCCCGTCTTTTGCTACGAGTACTGTACCATTGAATTTTTCCTTTTTTAAGTAACTATCTAATTGTTTCGCGACTTTATTTTGTTTTAATTCGATTACAACTTTTGTATTTTGTTGCTCAACTTTTTGTTCATGCACTGAAGTACCACTTGTCGCTCTTACGATTTTATATTGAGATACGACTAAAGAAGATAGTACTATTGAAGTACCTAATGCAGGTAATAATATTTTTTTTATTTGGCTCTTGATCATGTAAACACGCTCCTTCATAATTAATAGATTCATACCATAAACATATTAATATATTTTCCTTATATAATTCTTACTTAATTCTTACTTAATTCTTAAGTTTCACTAGGAAGAAATGAAGGTTTCGAAACTAAGATATATTGTATTTACCCTTAACTTTGATTAATACATATATAAGCAACTCGATTGGTTTAATGTCACCAGCGTCTTCCCAATAATTTTGAGTAATCCAGTCTTCTTGAAGGGGTAGACCACGAAGTAGTCCATCAATGTTCCATTGGCTGCTTTTTTATTATGCATTTGGTAGTAGAGTTGAATAAGAAAAAATCTCCAATCAAATTGTATAATTATAAAAAAGGGTTATTTCAATTTGGAAAGCGTTTCTAATGTACGAGAAGTATTACTCGATGAAGAAATTGATGAGCAGAAGTATATTAACATAATCAATAACATTTATAATCAAGACTGCTATATTTATGCGAACATTCCTGAATGGGAAAATGACCTATTTAACGAACTATCAAATGATTTTATTTTAATCAAAAAGATTCAATTCCCTCTAATACGCATTTTTCCAAGAATCATAGTGTTTTTAGGATATGTAAAGGATAGTACCAAACAATATATATGGGAATATTATTTACGTTCTACAACTATGGATTTTTTAGTTTTTTCAGAGATAGATGTATCCCAACGTTTAAATAACGTAAACAAAAAAATATTAATATTTATAAAATATTTGAATAAAATAAAATCCCTCACATAAGCCTTGGTCCTTATGGTCAATGGCTTAACGTGGTTGAGTATTGAGTTGAAATCTTGTTCTACTATTGAGAGCTATAGTTCTATAATATGATCGGCAGTATTGCCGGTCTATTTTGTGTAAACCCGCAGTTTAATTAAATTAGAAGTGCTTAGTTTTAAAGGAATTAGGATATTATTTATAGAATGATAAGGTTTATATATTATTAAACATGAGGTTTTTGAAGTCGTTAATAGAATGGATTATAAGAATTTAGCCTATATTTTTGTTGATAAATTTGAAGAATACAACGCTATATTACAAGAACACATTGTATTTCATGAAGAGATCTTAAATCACATATTTTTTGGGGAATGTAATAAGCATTTAATTAAACTTCTTGAAAAGGAAACAAATATAGAACAAATACATGGACTATTTGATTTCTTTGAATTAATGGCAAAAGTGAAGATGTGGAAGTTAGAAATTTACTACAAGTTATTATATTGGAAAATTTCTGGGAGGAAAATACAATTTTAACTAGGATTAAAAAGTTAATGGGGCCTCAAACAAAACTTATTAATATTAGTATATCTGACTATTTAGGAAGACCTAATAACTATAAGTCGTATGGAATACAAGTTCTTGTATAACTAATGAGCGATTTAGTAATATACAGGATCGACTATTTTGTCGGTCTTTTTATTATGCTAACTGGCAGTTTAGTTGTGCGAAATGTTTCTAGCTTAAATTGAGAGTGGTCACATTTCTCAGATAAAGGTTAGACAGTTCCTTTCGGAACTGAAGGATTATATCGAAGAATCAAATGATAGGGTAACGCCTTGAAGG
>Ga0102589_1001293_pt1 | contig 35673 bp, 32 predicted proteins | sample AraplaMF_Col_mLB_FD_76858 | JGI IMG/M metagenome (GOLD analysis project Ga0102589, IMG submission 76858) | Arabidopsis root microbial communities from the University of North Carolina, USA - plate scrape MF_Col_mLB | ecosystem: Host-associated > Plants > Roots > Endosphere | place: USA...
AGAATCACGAATGCGGCCAATCCATAATATTTATACACAGACACTCCTCCGTTCGCTCAACATCTAACCTATTCTACCATAACAGCCCATCTCAGAATAACTAATATAGCATGAAAATATGTATCATCACCATATTGTAGAGTTGATTTTTGCTTGGATTTGGGTGTACTTTCCGTAGTATCGACTGTTCATTCCGTCGCGCTGGCTGATTTATCCGTCACTTCGACTCTTCTTTCCTTAGCCCCGCTCTTTTTCCGCCGTCAGCTTCCCTTCATTAAAAAAAGCTATTGCCATCACTTCATAAGTAATGGCAATAGCTTATCAATTTTTATTCAATATTATACCGTTTTAAGCTGTTTCAGACTCTTTTGAATGCACACGTTTCATGAAATCATTGACATCAGCCGGTACTTTTCGATCTAATAATGACACAATAATAACGGATAAGAATCCTACAGGCACTGTGATGATGCCTGGGATTTTAAATTGTAAGAAGCTTGGTAATGTTCCTGGAAGAAAAATCATCCACATCGATACACCAAGACCAATGAGTAAACCTGCAATTGCTCCTTTTTCTGTCATTCCTCTCCACCAAATACCTAAAATAAATATTGGTGTAAATGTACTCGCCGCAACAGTAAAGGCAAGTGCCACTAAATGGCCAATGGATGCATCCTTAACTAGTAAGCCCAATGCTCCATATAAAATACCTAAAATAACGATGGCTACTTTCCCTGCAACTACTCGTTGTTTTTCTGTAATATCCTTTTTCATAACGCTTGCATATAAATCATGGGCTAGTGCACCTGAGCTTGTAATAAATAACCCTGATAAATTTGAGAATATGGCCGCAAACGCACCTGCTATGACTAGTCCAAGCAGCCATTTACCTCCTAGCGCAAGTGCTGTTGTAGGAATCACCATATTGTTCCCACCAAGCACTAGATCACGCATGACTTCTTCACTTGCTGTACCCGAGATAAAAATAGAACGACCTACAACACCTAAATATACTGCTAATAAGAAAAACGTACTGGCAATTCCAATCGCCATCAATGCTGATTTACGAGCCGCCTTCGCACTTGGATTCGTATAAAATCTTAGTAGAATATGTGGCAGACCAATTGTACCTAACGCTAAACCAATTGTCATACTGATAGTTTGCCAGAACGTTGGGAAATAGAAACCTGTTCCCGTCCAAGCAGCACCATCAAAATTAACATTATTTCCATCTAAGGCATATGGTGATGTTCCTGTAATAGGACCGCTGAATGAATTAATAGCAGCTAAAATCTTATCGTAATGCAAACCACTATATATTGCCGCAATCAACATAACAACAAACGCTCCAAGGCGAATCCAAAGCTCTAAAGCTTGGTTGATTGTTGTTCCTTTCATACCGCCTATTCCTACGTAGAAAACCATTACAATACATGTAAAGATAATGCCGAATTCATATGAAGTCCCGAAAAACATACTTAAAATTTGTGCCGCCCCTAATAATTGTGGCGCTGCATAAAAACCAGAAATCGCCAAAACCACAGCTACCGCTACTAGTCGAGCTCGTCTACTATGAAAACGATAAGCTAAAAAATCAGCAACGGTAAATGCTCCAAATCGTCTTAGCGGGCCTGCCACAAAAATAGCTAGCAACGTCAATCCAATGGAGAAGCAAAATGCATAGTAAGCACCGTCATACCCTAATTGGAAAGTCAAACCGGCTATCCCGAGAAATGTAGCAGCACTTAAATAGTCTCCCCCAATTGCCGAACCATTTGTAAACCACCCAAAACTTCGTCCCCCAACAAAGAAATCGGATGCCGTTGCATTTCTTTTCGTTAAATACGTAATGTATACAATTGTCCCCATTAAAGCAATAGTCATTAACATCTTCGGTTCTAATAGAGCTTTCATCATTCTACATATCCCCCTTAGCTAAAACTACTTATTCAGTATTTCGTATTTCTTAAGGCGCTTCTCGTACAATGTTGTATGCACATACGCAATAATAAAGGCCATTACCATCATCACGACGGTTGTCACAAACCATGTTACTGTCATACCGCCCAAAATTTTCTTGAAAGCAAGCTCTGGAGCGAACCAGTTCATAACCGGAATACTAAAAATTAAAATGAAATAAAATACCGTTAAGCTAAAACCTGTAGTAAACTCATCTTTCATAATTTTGTTAGTAGTTGCATCTAGTGGTGGAAGATCCTTTACATCGATAGTTCCAGCTTCCACGTATTCATAATCATGACTCCCTACTTCCGCCATATTTCAGCTCTCCCTTCCTATATCCGTAAATAATTGTCTGAAATTTCAAATTATTATTTACTACAATTATTTTATTCTATTTAATCTATAAAATAGTTACAAAATATTGCTGTATTAGTACAAAAAAATGCTATTTTAAGTTAAAATATTTTTATTATTTCCCATTTATAATAGAAGGGTGATGTTAGCATTTTAAATATTGTTTGGTACATTGAAAATTCAACTGAACAACAACAAATGAGCTACTGGCTAGAAGAACTTCTACCTAAAACTTTTATTACCTGCGAAGAACCACAAGCAGAGATTTCCGCCATCATTGTCTATGAAATTAACCGTTTATTTGACTGGGTAAAGATAAACCGGTTAAAAAGAAATTATCCTAATAGTATTATTGTCCCTATTGTTGCAGAACACCTAACCTACTCAACTGGTATAGCCATTGAACTAAATTTGACTGCACTTCTCATAAAACCGTTACAGAAAGCAAAATTTCTACGAATTGTTAAAAAGCTTTATACATCCTATCAAGCAAAACAAGCAAGTACTCTTACAATGCTTGAGTTATCACAGCAAATTTCACAAGACCATACTTCGCCATTCCGAGAAGCTTTTTTAAAACGACTCATACGCGGAGAGGTTGAAAGTGAGCAGGAAATAATCCAGTCTTCCTCTTTTTTATCGAGGCATTGTATCCCAAATATCGTGTTTTTAATCCAGGGTTATATAGATGTGAATGAAGATCGACCGTACCCTCATGATGCAAGCAGTGTGATCACCAATGTGTTTCACCAAAACTTTGCTAATAAAGTACCTATATCTTTTTTACATTTTGAACGTTATTTGCTGTTGCTTATGCGCATTCCTAATGAATACACATCATTTAAGCATTGGTCGGAGGGGGTAGCTTGTTTACTTGAGGTTATCGAAACGTTAAAAAAAGATTATTGCATCCATCTTTTTATGGGGATTGGTGGCGTTTTTCAGGACGCCATGCAAGTCAAGGAATCCTATAGCCAAGCTCGAAAGGCACGGAGGAAACCTCCTGTTCAAAGTGTTCATGTACGATTTTATGAGGATTTAACAAAGCAAGAACAGCTCCAAAAAGCTATCCAATATATTGAGGAGCACTATGATGAACAACTTGCAATCAGTGATGTTGCCAAATATAGCAATTTCAGTGCTACTCATTTTAGCAGATTATTTAAAAAAGAGATTGGCCGCAATTTTGTTGATTATGTAGCTTTTACACGTATCATCAAGTCACTACCGTATTTGCGAAAATACGATTACACCATTGAAAAGATCTCCTTCATCTGTGGCTTCAACACACCTAATTATTTCAGCCTTACGTTTAAGAAATATGTCGGTATATCTCCAACTGACTACCGCAATACACAAGAAATATTATTTAAATAGCGCATTCAAATTTCTGTAGAAATCACTCCATTGGAAAAAGAATCTGCTAGACCTCTGATGAAAAGTAAACAACGCAAGCCCCCCATCATCAAGGAGACTTGCGTTATTAATTACATAGAATGCAGATTCTTATTTTTATACTTGTTTGTTTATATTAAGCGTAATACTTTTCTACAACTTCTGCACAACGCGCACACACTGTTGAATGTGCTTCATTTGAACCGACTGTTTCAGAAATTGACCAGCAACGCTCACATTTTTCACCAGTTGCCTTTTCTACAACGATTGAAGCATGTTCTAGAGCTAATGCATCTGCTGGTGCAGCTTCTATTGATGCTACTTCAAAAGCAGAAACGATTGAAAGTTGTGCAAAATTAATGCTTGCATCATTTAATAATGCTGTCACATCTTCTTTCGCATAAACTGTCACTTTCGCTTCAAGTGATTTACCAATTGTTTTAGCATTACGAGCTTCCTCTAAAGCTTTTAAAACATCATCACGAACATCAATAATTTTTACCCATTTTTCACGTAGACTTTCGAAGTTTTCATGTTCATCTACTTCTGGGAAGTCTGTTAATTGTACAGATACCTCTTCTACAACACCTTGAGCATGTAAGTAAGACCACATCTCGTCACTTGTATGAGGGATAATAGGTGACATTACTTTTACTAACGTCATTAATGTGTCATAAATAACTGTTTGCATCGCACGGCGGTCTTTGTTGTCATGACCTTCGATGTATACAACATCTTTTGCAATATCTAAATAGAATGAAGATAATTCTACAGCAACAAAGTTATTCACTGCATGATATACAGCCGCGAAATCATAGCGATCATATGCAGCACGAACAGTTTTTAAAACATCTTGTAAGCGCATATAAACGTATTGATCCATTTCACGAAGGTCTGCATATGCTACACGATCTTTCGTCGCATCAAAATCAGCTACATTTCCGTGTAAGAAACGGAATGTGTTACGGATTTTTCGATAAACCTCAGAAACTTGCTTCAACATATCCATTGAGATACGAACGTCTGCTGTATAATCTACAGAAGCAACCCATAAACGAAGAATATCTGCTCCGTATTGGTCCATCACCTTTTTCGGGATAATGACATTCCCTAAAGACTTACTCATCTTACGACCTTCACCATCTAGAACGAAACCATGTGTTAATAGTCCCTTATATGGTGCATAGCCATTAATAGCTACAGAAGTAATTAATGATGAGTTAAACCATCCACGGTGTTGGTCAGAACCTTCTAAATATAGATCAGCAGGATACTTCATACCACGTTCCACTAACACACCTTGGTGAGAAGAACCTGAGTCAAACCAAACGTCCATAATATCGTTTTCTTTTGTAAATTCACCGTTCGGGCTACCAGAGTGTGTGAAGCCTTCAGGTAATAATTCTTTAGCTGTTTTTTGGAACCAAATATTTGACCCATGTTCGCGGAATAAAGCTGAGATATGAGCAATTGTTTCTGGTGTAATAATTGGCTCTCCATTTTCAGCATAGAAAATTGGAATTGGCACGCCCCATGCACGCTGACGTGAAATTACCCAGTCTCCACGGTCACGAATCATATTATAAAGACGAGTTTCACCCCAAGCAGGTGTAAATGTTGTTGATTTTACAGCCCCTAGTAACTCATCACGGAATGCATCAACCGACGCAAACCATTGTGGTGTAGCACGATAAATAACTGGTTTTTTCGTACGCCAGTCATGTGGATACGAGTGTGTAAAGAAGTTAAGCTTTTCTAAAGCGCCTACTTCTTTTAATTTTTCAGTGACTAATTTGTTGGCATCATTATAGAATATACCTTCAAAACCAGGTGCTTCATCTGTATAGCAGCCGCTATTATCAACAGGGCTAAGAATTGGTAGACCATATTGTTTACTAATATGATAGTCATCTTCCCCGTGTCCTGGTGCTGTATGAACACAACCAGTACCTGCTTCAGCAGTTACGTGCTCTCCAACCATTACAAGTGATTCACGGTCATAGAATGGATGCTGTGCAACAACTCGGTCTAACGCTTCACCTTTAACTTCTTGCACAACTTCATATGCTTCCCATTCAAGTTCGTTAGCAACTTTTTCTAATAATTCTTTTGCAATGATGAATTTTTTATCTGCAACTGCCACAACAACATAAATAAATTCAGGGTTTACAGAAATCCCCAAGTTTGCTGGAAGTGTCCAAGGTGTTGTTGTCCAAATGATCATTTTAGCATCTGCTGGAACTACACCTTTAGCATCTTTAAGCGCAAAGCTTACATAAATAGAAGCCGATTTAACATCTTGATATTCAATCTCTGCTTCTGCCAGTGCAGATTCTGATGATGGAGACCAGTAAACTGGTTTTAAACCTTTATAAATATAGCCCTTTTCAGCCATCTTACCGAATACTTCGATTTGACGTGCTTCAAATTCAGGCTTTAATGTAATATATGGATTTTCCCAATCACCACGAACACCTAAACGGCGGAATTGTGTACGTTGGTTGTCAATTTGCTCGTAAGCATACTCTTCACATAATTTACGGAATTCAGCAACAGACATTTCTTTACGCTTTACACCTTTGTTCGTAAGTGCTTGCTCAATTGGTAAACCATGAGTATCCCAACCTGGAATATAGTTTACATGGTAACCATTCATAGAGCGATGGCGCGTAATCATATCTTTCAGCACTTTATTTAAAGCGTGACCGATATGGATATCACCATTTGCATATGGAGGTCCATCATGTAACACATATTCAGGACGTCCTTCTGTACGCTCCATCTGCAATTTATTAATGTCCATTTCGTCCCATTTTTCTTGCATCTTCGGTTCATTTGCCGGTAAGTTTCCACGCATTGGGAAATCTGTTTTTGGCATTAATAAAGTATCTTTGTACTCAACCATTTTTCAATTCCTCCTTTATGTTTACAAACAAAAAAACAAATGCTCATAGGCGCTCATACACTTACGACAGTTATTAGGCTTATTATTATAACGTGTGGTTGATTTCCGTTCCGGCTGGGCGCTACATAGATACATTTCGGGAAATGCCCTCAAGTTCTAGTTATCGGCAAAATCAACACGTTTTAACAGTGGAAGTATAAGTTCAAACATAGGATTTAGCCATTTCACACTAATAGAAATGAAGCCAACCGTCATTTGAACATAAAAAAGCCTCTCAATCCCTGAAAGGGACGAGAAGCTTATACTCGCGGTACCACCCTAATTGTAGCACAAAAAAATTGTACTACCACTTAAAGCACATTAACGTCGTGCATTACGAAATAACTTACTACATTCAGTTATTTAGCTCCGAAGTGATGTTCTTTGTTATTTGTTTGTTTGGGCTCACACTATCCCCAAATCGCTAAACTACGCCTAACAAATACTGTCTTCGTCTCTGCCTGTTTGCATATGTGTTCAAAATAATTACTATTACCATAGTATATGAAAATCATACAATCACGTCAAGTTTCACTTATGGCTTCCCAATGTCTACAAATAGATAGATTAAACTTGATCGGCTTCTTGTGCTTCTTCAACAGATGTTTGAATTTCAGTAAGATCAATATCATATTGTAGCAAATGATCCCAGTCATCTGCATTTAGTAAATCAAGCTGTGCCTCTACAAGCATTTTAAAACGATTACGGAATACTTTTGATTGCTTTTTCAACTCATCAATTTCAATTGTCACTTTACGAGCCTTCGTTAAAGCCTCATTGATAATACGATCAGCATTTTTTTCTGCTTCTTTTACAATGAGTTTAGCTTCTTTTTGAGAATTTCTTCGTACTTCGTCAGCTGCCTCTTGCGCAACAACAATCGACTTTTGTAACGTTTCCTCTAAAGAATTAAAATGTCTCGCTTGTTCTAAGGAAATCTCCAGTTGTCTGTCTACTTCCTTCTTTTCCCGTAACAAAATCTCATAGTCTTTAATAATTTGATCTAAAAATTCATTTACTTCATCTTCAGCATAACCTCTGAAGGATTTGGTAAACTCCTTATTATGTATATCAATAGGTGATAACGGCATACGATCCTTCTCTCCTTTACATGTACATTCATACTCTCTATTATACAATTGTTCCAACGACTTAGCAGTAAAAATTAATGAAATTTACTTGATTTTCAGCTTTTTTGGTTCAATCGACCGATTTGTAAACGAATTTTATCTTTTTTTGTACGGCCTTCAGTCATCATAATTTTAATTCGACCGCTCCCACGTACGGATAAAATATCTCCCTCTTGTAATTCAAAGGCAACTGTATCCCGTTCAGTCCAATTGACACGTACCTTTTTACCCGTAATTAATGCTTGTGCCTTCTGGCGAGAAGTTTTTAAAACCGTTGAGATAATAACATCTAAACGCATAGAAGAAACAGTATGAGACTCTTCTATCCATTCTTCCTCGTTTTGTAGCAGTGTCTCTGTCTCTTTAATCGATTCAACATGTACCTTTACTTTACCGATGCCTGTTAAATGTAATCGTACATAATCCGCTACTTCATTCGCTACTACAAATTGTACTAGTTGTTCATTCACACGAATATCACCGAATTTGCCACGATTCAGTCCTAAAGATAATAAAGCTCCAAGAACATCCGGATGACGTAGTTGGACAAATTTCACAGGGTATTGAATCGTAAATACGGTAAGCTGAAAATCTTCCTCCACAGGCTCATAATAAGTAGGGTAAATCAGCATGCGTTGTCTTTCTGCATTATCAAAGAGTCCAGCATTAGCTGTTTTCAATGTGTCATATTGTCCAATAATCGATGAAACAATGAAACGTTGACGAGGGTCTAGAAAATCAGTAAGCTTTGGAGCATATCGATCCTCTACCTCATGCTGCCAGCTCACAACCTGTTCAATAAAAGGCTGTTCATCTTTTCTAAAATGCTGTATTAAATGCTCCATGTTTACTCCACCTTTATTATCTCTCATTTACTAGCACAATTTCATCGGTATTTTTTGGTTTTATATCAGAAAATATTGGTTATCCTTTTTCGAACATACAAATTTATTTAGAGGCTCTGATTTCCGCTGCGGGCAACTCGCTTTCCCGCGGGAGTCGAGTTGCCCTACGCTACAATCAGTAAAATGGGTATATTCTGCAAAATATCAACAAAAAATTGTTATATTTAATAATAGATGTAGTGACACCCATCACTCAAATCAACATTACGTTAAACTAATGCTACCTCAACTTTTAGTGAAGAAGAAAAATATATGTAATTATATTTGGGATGCCTTTCATACCAACAACACTTTTTAATTTTAGTAATGTCACTTAAATTTAGTTGGATTTGCTTTAGTAATGCCAGAACACTAATATATACTCATACTGAGGCAAAGGAATAATGACTAAATTGTAAACAACCATTTTTGTTAAATGTAGTATTCCCCATAAATAAAAAATCCCCACCGTTCGTGAGGATTTTTTTTAAATCAACATCTCGTAAATTTTTAAAATAACAATAAAAAGACCTTTTTGAATATAATTAAGGAGAAATATTGCTACGATAGGTGAAATATCAATCATGCCGATTGGCGGAATAAATTTTCTGAAAATCCCAAGATAAGGTTCACATACTTTTGCTAACATACGGCCAACTGATGAATTTTGAACTGCAGGCACCCAAGACATTAACACATATGCGACTAGCATTAGTGAATAAACATAAAATGCTATAGACACATACTTCAAGATTAAATAAAAAGTCATATAAACTACAATCCTCGCTATTAATTATCGTCTAAAATAAAATTCGAAATTTCGCCAGATACTTCTACATTTTCAGGTGTGCATAGGAAAATGTCTTTACCGATTCTTTGAATATCACCGCCAAGTGCATACACTGTGCCACTTAAAAAATCAATAATTCGTACACCTTGTTCTCGCTCAATTCGTTGTAAATTGACGATCGTTGCACGCTTATTTTTTAAATGTTCTGCAATGTCCTGCGCTTCGGCATAAACTCTAGGTTCAACTAATACAACTTTTGCACCTTTAGAATTCATCGCTGCCTGCAAACTGACAATATTGTTTGTAGGTGTTGTACTCTGCGGAAAAATTTCCTGAACCGGTGCCTTACGCTGCTCCTTTATAACTTTTTTAGGCTTCACCGATTGGAACTGTTGCTGTTGTTGTACGGGTTGCTGCTGTTGAATAGGAGCTTGAGTGATTTCTTCTTCTATTTCTTCCTCAAGATAAAAGAAATTTTTAATTTTATTTTTCATGCTCATCCTGTTCCCCTCTTTCATTTCCAACAAGAGCCGTTCCAACTCGTACAAACGTAGCCCCTTCTTCTACCGCAATTTCAAAGTCATTAGACATGCCCATTGATAACTCGGTACAAGGCGCATGTGCGAATCCTTGCTCGGCTATTTGCTGTTGACATTGTTTTAATTGCTTAAAAACAGAGCGAATAATTGTATCCTCATCTGTATTCGGTGCCATTGTCATTAAACCAACAACTTGAACTTTCGTAAAACTTTCTAATGATTCAATAAAAGGTAGGACTTCTTCAATCGATAAACCATGTTTTGACTCTTCGCCTGATACATTAACTTGTACAAAGCATTTGACAGGTTTGTCTGCTCTTTTTTCAATTTCTTGTGCTAAACTCAAACGATCTAGCGAATGTAAATAATCAATACTGTTAATAACCTGTTTTACCTTACGCGTTTGTAAAGAACCGATATAATGCCAATGTACATCAGCTTGAATCGCTTCAGTTTTACGATTTAAGCCTTCAGGACGGTTCTCTCCTAAATGAATAAGGCCTGCATCAATTGCTTCTTGTGTTCTTTCTACAGAAACTTCTTTTGTCACTGCAATAATTTGAACTTTCTCTGCTTCAAGATTTGCGCGTTTTTTTGCTGCTTGTATAAGATCATTAATTTTCTTCAAATTTGTTAAGATTTTTGTCAATGTTTTTCCCAACTTTACAACAATAGTTTCTTATATTGTAACAAGCAATGCTTGAATTATCAATGAATAGCCTGACCTATGTGAAAGTACTTTTACCCTGGCAACGATTTAAAATGCTTAGATTTTAATATGCATAGAAATTTTGCCCTTTAGGATATTGCTTTTACTAAAATGACATCCTTTCCAACTACAAGTACATCTTTCATATACACTTTCCTAACCGATTCTTCCCCGCGAAAAAGGCCTAAATATTTTCGGGGCTCTGCAATCATAAAAGCCGTTACATAGCCTGTTTCTTTGGATACCTCTGCATCTACCACAAATCCTAAAAAGCGTCCGTTGCCTGCTTCAATAACTTCTTTTTGCTGTAACATTGAGAACCGCATTTTATCCCTCCTAAATCAATTACTCTCAACATCGTTTTTATCTCAACAAACTATGTTTTCTCTTTATATTTATGTGTTTATTGTTGGTTAAATGAAAATGTTAACATAAATTAAAATGCGCACCCAGATTCGGGTGCGCATTGTTTTTTACTTATAATCTTTTTGCATTGTTTCAATCGCATTTTTTTCTAGACGTGAAATTTGCGCCTGAGAAATCCCCAATTCTTTCGCAATTTCAGTTTGTGTCTCACCGTAATAAAAACGCTTTGCAACAATCATTTGTTGACGATCATCTAACTTTTGTAAACTTTCCTTTACCGACACGTAGGCAACCCATTGATCTTCTGATACATCATCATCACGTAATTGATCCATCATATAAACAGCGTCTCCGCCGTCTGAATAAATAGGCTCCTGTAAGGAAACTGGATCTTGAATGGCATCTAAAGCAAATAAAACATCTTCCTTTTTCATGTCAATCATTTCAGCAATTTCTTCAATCGTTGGCTCTCGTAAATTATCGGTTATCCATTGCTCTTTTGCCTGCATCGCCTTATATGCAATATCTCTTAGAGATCGAGAAACACGCAATGCATGATGATCACGCAGATGGCGACGAATTTCACCAATGATCATTGGCACAGCATATGTTGAAAATCGTACATTATGCTTCAAGTCGAAATGATCAATAGCTTTCATGAGGCCAATACAGCCTACCTGAAATAAATCATCTGCCTGTTCACCCCTATAGGCAAATCTACCGACAATACTGAGCACTAACCTTAAATTGCACATTACAAGCTCTTCTCTAATCTCAGTTTCTCCAGCTTGTAAACGAATGAATAATTGCTTCATTTCCTCGTGCTTTAAAATTGGCAAAGTCGATGTATCTAAGCCGCAAAGATCTACTTTAGTTCGCATATTCGATTCCTCCGGATGTTATTCTCTGACTAAACCGTTACATCAGTTTGTCCGAGAGAAAGGAGAATATGCACAAAAGATGCGACCAATTTTAGGTAGGTTAAATTTCCCTCTCTAAGATATTGGCTGATTCAAATTTTCACGTAAATCCTGAATAATTTTCTTCTCTAATCGGGAAATATATGATTGCGAAATACCTAAATGATCAGCGACTTCTTTTTGAGTCATTTCAATTTTTCCATTGAGTCCGAAACGACATTCCATAATATATCTTTCACGCGCGCCTAGTAAATTAATCGCATGAAACATATGTTGACGCTCAATTTTCTTCTCTACATTGTCTAAAATAATATGCTCTTCCGTTCCTAAAATATCAGACAATAACAATTCGTTTCCATCAGCATCGGAGTTTAATGGTTCATCTAATGAAACTTCACCCTTCATGCGACTTGTTTTACGTAAATGCATTAAAATTTCATTTTCAATACAACGTGATGCGTATGTGGCAAGCTTAATATTTTTATCAGTATTGAACGTTTCAATCGCCTTAATTAAACCGATCGAGCCAATACTTATTAAATCCTCAATCGGTGTTCCCGTATTATCGAAACGTCTAGCAATATAAACAACAAGACGTAAATTACGTTCAATTAGTGTATCTCTAGCTCGTAAATCACCATTCATAAAGGATGCAATGACTGTAACTTCTTCTTCTCGACTTAATGGCACTGGCAATGAATCATTTCCCCCTATATAGTACGTTTCACGACTCCGAAACTTACTCCAAAATTTTTTCAAGCTAGCAAGTAGCCTAAGAAGCAATAGTTCTCCCCCTCTATGAGTTATTTGAAAGCGCTGAAAAATGTAAAATTGCTGCTGTGCTGTGCGGAAAATTTTTAGCCTTTTTTGTTAAAACGATATATTCATTCGTTTTCACTTGTGAGTGCTCCCCTTTTATATGCCACTCCTCAAAGCGGAAACCTAGTACAACTGACTGCTGTTGCACTGTATTGACATGAATAAATCGAATATAACGCTGATAATCTTCTGAAAACATGGATACATTATACGGATCAGTTTCTTGCCATTCTATCAATGATTTGCAAAATGCTGCAGGTAAATGCGAGCGTAACGCTGCATAAGAGACAAAGTGAACAGGTTTTCCTGATAGTGGTTCAATTGCTTGATTCCCCGTATCTACAAATGCAGAAAGCGGTATCGTTATATTAAAAATTTTTAACGTCGTATCAAACACAAACTGACCACTTAACCGCTCAAGTTTTACAAATCCCCATTGCTTATAAAAAGCAAGCAGATTACCAACAGCTAGTAGTAGGCAAATAATAATAAAATGGACAACAGAAAGATTTTTTAAATACGGTTGTAATGCTGTTAATAATCCACCAATAATGATTGTTGCTGTTAAAACAATCGGTCCTTGCTTTTGAAAGCTTCGAATCTTAAAGCGAAAAGCTATGCCGATTAGTAAGATAAAGCTCAGTATCGTCATTAACAGCATTTGACCACCTATAACAGCTACAAAACTACTACAAATAGAACTCATTAATAATCTCGTGTTCTTTACAAAAACCCCTGTTACTTTCGCTGTAAACGTAAGTATCGCTAGATTAAAAAGTGTATTAATGAGCACCAGCCATTCTCCATACATAACAGCCGCCTCCTACTTACAAAGTTAGCATGTTACACCCACAAATATTGTCAAACAATCGCATCATTTCATAAAAATGTTTTGACAAAATACATCCTTTCCTTACACATTTGAACATAATTAATTTTTAAGCCACTGAAAATATCAATGGAATTTGAATGCAATTATGCTGTCATATTAAATATGAGTAAATGGCTATTTTGCAAAACGTGAGGTTGATTTCCGTTCCAACTGGGCGCTTTGGCCGCTGACGCTTCGCTTTCGCGCAGAGCAGAGCTTCCTGGGGGCGTTCGATGAGCCGCTGCGCTTCGCTGCAGGGTCTCGGGCCAACAGGATGTTGGTCACGGATGCGTTATCACAGGATGTGATGCTTTTAGCCTCCGTTCCTCTATTGCTGATCCCCGAGGAGTCGCCCAGTTTCCACACCAATCAACTACTTACTTAGAATGTATCTTCTGGCGTGGCACTCTCTAATTTAGAGTGATATGTATAATAAAACTTCAGCAACAACAAATGTTTGTGTAAATAGTCTTAACGGAGTGACAGCGACAACACAATGAAGGAAGTGGCTCGATGCTCGCCACCAAGGAAAATATGTAGCCTGGAACAGATAAAGAAGCAACACCATTCATAACTTAATAGTTTTCAACAACACAAAAAAGCTCGTATTTCACATTATGTAAAATACGAGCTTTTTAAAGTTTGGATGCTGACTTATCCGCGATTTTTACGATTGCGTAAAAATGCTGGTACTTCAAGCGTGTCATCCTGTACATAATTTTGTTGATTTTGACGTGGTTGTTCTTGCTGCACATGCACTTCTTGACGTTGCTCACGAATCGGAGCTTGCTGTTGCTGCGTAGCTTGTCTGTTAGTATTTAACGTCGGTCGTGGAGCATTGCGCTGTTGCTGTAAAGCTTCCTCTGAGAAACCAGTCGCAATTACTGTCACAATAATTTCATCTTTTAGATTTTCGTTAATAACAGAACCGAAAATCATATTTACTTCTTCATCCGATGCTGATGCTACAATATCTGCAGCCTCTTGAACTTCAAATAAACTAAGATTTGAGCCACCAGTAATATTCATAAGGACACCTTTAGCGCCATCAATTGATGATTCAAGTAAAGGACTTGAAATAGCTTTTTTAGCCGCTTCTGCAGCACGGTTTTCACCTGTTGCAATACCAATACCCATTAACGCTGAACCTTTGTTAGACATAATTGTTTTTACGTCTGCAAAGTCTAAGTTAATAAGACCTGGCGTTGCAATTAAATCTGAAATACCTTGTACACCTTGTCGTAAAACATTATCTGCTTCACGGAATGCTTCTAGCATCGGTGTAGATTTATCGACAATTTGTAATAACTTGTCGTTCGGAATAACGATTAAAGTATCAACAGACTCCTTCATGCCACCGATACCACCGATAGCTTGTGTTTGTCGTTTACGACCTTCAAACGTAAATGGACGCGTTACAACACCGACTGTAAGAGCTCCTAAATCGCGAGCAATTTGTGCGATTACCGGCGCGGCACCAGTACCAGTTCCTCCGCCCATTCCAGCTGTAACGAATACCATATCTGCACCACGTAGAACCTCTTCTAATTGTTCACGGCTCTCTTCTGCAGCTTTTTTCCCTACTTCAGGATTAGCACCTGCACCTAATCCACGTGTAAGTTTCGTACCAATTTGTAGCTTTATTTCTGCTTTCGATAAATTTAACGCCTGTGCATCTGTGTTAACTGCGATAAAGTCAACACCTTGTACACCATGTTCTATCATTCGATTGACAGCGTTGTTACCGCCGCCACCAACACCAATGACTTTTATTACTGCAAGTTGATCAACACTTGTATCAAATTCTAACATTTCTTTTTCCTCCCACGGTAACTCGACTCTGTATCATTCATTACGCATTTAAGATCAATTATGCCTCGGTATAATTGCGTCCGGAATTGGCTTTGTGCTTAGGCCTGCACGAGGGCCGACACGATGTCGGTCATTTCGGTAATGCCACAGGACGTGGCGTTTTTACCGATGCAGGTCAGTTAGCCGTTATCGCATGGATGCGATGGTTTTAGGCTAACACCCCAAAGAACTCCTTTCCGATTCCGTGACATCCGCCGGAGGCATTAACTTCTTTCAGCAGATATTTGGACATCTGCTGAAAAGTAGCTTAGATCCGCATTCATTTCACCACCTATAGAGGTGGGAGACTTCAACTGAAAGAAGTTAATCAAAAAACTTATCAAATAATTTTTTTGCTCTTCCGATTACGCTTCCTTTTGGTTCTGAAGGTGTAGCATATTCTTGCTTTTTAGGTGTGGCTGCAGGAGACCCTACAACTGCATATTCAATAGGCTGCGTATTAGTACTTTTTCCATAAAAATCATCTTCTAAATAGGCGTAACGAATAAGTCCAACTGCCGTCGTAAATGAAGGCTCTCTAACGCCAATATAGTCAGGTGTATATATTCTAACACGAGTTTGCAAAATCTGGCGTGCCAGTTGAGCAATACCGTCAAGCTTTGCAACTCCCCCGGTTAAAACAACACCGCCTGGTAAATCTCTAACACCTAGACGGGCTAACTCGTCAATGACTAATTCAAATAACTCTTCCAAACGAGCGCCAATTATTTCTGAAATATAGCGCTGGCTGTACTGATCTGTTGAATCTGTCCCTACAACCGGTACTTCGAAGAGTTCCTCATCAGATGCGTCATCATAGTAGGCATGTCCAAATTGATGTTTAATTTGCTCTGCCTGTTCTGTTGGTGTTTTTAAGACGATTGAAATATCTTTTGTAATATGATCGCCACCAATTGGAATGACACTTGTATATGTTAATAATCCCTCTTCGAATACTGAGATAGTAGTTGAACCGCCTCCTAAATCAATAAAAGCGGTACCTTGGTTTTTTTCATCCTCCGATAATGCAAAAAACCCTGCTGCTAATGGTTGTAAATATATTTCTCGAATGCTTAGACCTGCACGTTCTACACAACGTAGTACATTGTGTAAAAGCGTTTTTGAAGTAGTAATCATTGTGGCATCCATTTCTAAACGAATACCAATCATGCCTCGTGGATCTTTAATCTCGTCTAAATTATCCACAATAAACTGTCTTGGAATAATATTCACTAATTCACGTTCAGGAGGTATTGACATGACTTGTGCAGATTCTACCACTCTATCTAAATCATCATCCGTAATTTCTCTATTTTCGCTATTTACAGCGACTACACCTTTTACTAGCTGTAACATCGTCTGGTTAGCTGGAACACCTAAAACGACTTCATTAATTTGATATCCTGTCATTCGTTCAGCTTGATCTATTGCTTTTCGAATTGATTGAACTGTTGCATCAATATCAACAATTGCACCTTTTCGAACTCCATTCGATTTTACATTTCCGACCCCAATTACATGTAACTGACCGTCGCTCATTTCTCCTATTAATACCTTGATAGAGGATGATCCTATATCAAGAGAAATATATAAATCTTGCTGATTCAATTCGCTGCACCTCCTCGAAAAAATGCTCTTATTCTCATTCTATTGTAAATTCGGCATAATGTCTAAGCAAATCGAGCATTTTGCTCAATATTTCTCTCATTCTATGGAATTTTTGTTCCTTTTGTGACGTTTCTCATCTATCTTAGTTAGTAAAATACGCCTAATTATTGCTATATTCTGGAACAAACGTACTCCGAAAGCGAAAATAGCGGCTAAATACAAATCTATCCCTAAATACACACCTAAAAAGGCTAATCCCGCTGCCAAAATTATATTAAAAAAGAATCCTGATACAAATACTTTATCGTCATAAACTTGCTGTAATTGAGCACGAATACCGCCAAATAATGTATCTAAGGCTGCTAAAACAGCTATTGACAGATAATTTTCATAGATAGAGGGTATTTGTATATTTGTTAACAAGCCAAGGGCAAGTCCAAATATCAAACCTAAAAATGGTAGCCACATATATTATTCTCCTTTTTTCACCTCTGTTAAATAATCATTTGTCAATGGCTGATCAAATGCTGGGATTGTTAAATGCTCAGCTGGCTCCTCTATTATTAAATTAAAGTTATCCAAATAAAAGGAGTCAATAAATGTGGAAGCCTGTAATGAATTGTACATTTTTTGAGCTTCCTTAAATGAGCTTGTCCCAACATAAATTTCAAAGGGTGGTGCTGACAGTGGTACACTGTTCACTGTCGTCTTTCCATTTATGTCTCGAATAGCTGTTGTCTGGATAACGCGATTTCCATCTATCGAGACACTCGCTGCATTGTTTTTAAACAGCGCATTTAGTAATTGGGTAAGTAAATCAGGTGAAATTTCCTTGATTTCATATCCCATTTCCACTAATTCGGGCGCTGGCTCTACACGAAGTACAACTCCTGGGCCTGTGACTTCCGTCAACCCTGCCTGTAGCTTTAAACGATTCAGCGTTTGATATAATGCCGACTGTAAATTTGCTTTCTCAGATTGCTCATAGCGACCCACTACTTCATTAAGTGAACGAATTTCTGCTAATAATGTGGAATGCCTTTGCTTTTCTTCTGCTAATTCCTCTCTTATGGCCCAAATATCTCGTGTATCTCGCTCAGCTGGTTGCTTTATGGTATTGTATTGTACCGCTATCATCAAACCGATAATAAATAGCACGATCGTTATTCGGGTATACATATTTTTTTTCAAAATAGCCCCTCCTAGACGTATCGTAACCCCTCACAGATTTACGCCTTAGATCTTGAATTAGAAAAATGTTTAACTTTCGACTTTTGCTTTTGGCATCGTTAGCTTTTGATTTTCTTCTAATGATACAACAATATTGTCATTTAATAATTGATCCACAACGCCACCATTTAAGTTTAAGGAAGCTAAGAATGTTGCTGAATTTCCTACAGCCTCGATGACGAATGGAGCTGGATGTTGCTTGCCATCAATCGTAATGACTGGTCCATTACAGCGTATATAAGAATTCGCCAAAACACGTTGACCATTAATAGCAATTGCTTGGGCTCCAGAAATTTTAAGCTCATTGAGCAATTTAAAAATGTGGCTTTCATGCACGATATAATCATTAGGATTAACAGATTTTGGATCGTAATCACCATCTTGAAGGGTTATTCGTATCCCTTTTCCTTCTGAATTTAAATCGCCTAACAACAAGCGTAAATCCTCTGCCTCTTCAACAAGCTTTGTATAATCCTTTTTGCTAGCGACGAATGATTTTTCATACTTACGAATTTTTTCCTGCAAAGCATTCGCTTCTTCTGATAATTCTTTATTGCGCTCTTGCTGTTCAATTAACTCCTCACGATATGAATCCTCTTGCTCCAAAAGCTTTGGATTAGTCGAACCTGCATCTCGATTATCTTTTGCCTGGTTGTAGGAATAGCCAACGATAAACCCCATAGTCACACAAACAATAAGCAACTGAAATTGTTTTCTTGAAAAAAAATTTTCTTTGCTATTCTTCTTCTTGTTGTTCATCTTTTTCCACTTCCTGATTGGCCGCATCGTTATCTATATCAATAGCTGCTTGGTTGTACTCATTATTGAAAGGACGATAATACGAGCCGACCTCTAAATCGATAACCCCCTTCTCCAAATTTGGAATTTGTGCCACAAGCGAAGGGTAATGATTTAGCTTTTCTGCTAATGTTTGAATAACAGCTCGAACTTCATAGCCATCGTTCATATAGAGCTTGATTGCATTAGGGTTCGAATTATTGTTGTTAGTATTGACTTGAGAAATGAGTGTTAATACTTCAGGATTTAATTGTGCTAACTGCTTTACAAGTTTCTTAATTGTCTTTTCGCCAGTTATGCCGATAAATACAGGTGCATCAATCGGGATTTCATCTCCAGCTTGATCAAAGCGCTTGCCATTTTCAAGTAATGGATAATAAGTACCGTCACCAGCTAAGTACGCAACCTTTTTCCATTCTTTAATTTCTATTGCCACGCCTTGAAGCCAATTACGTTTAACATGTGCTTCTTTCACCCATTTATCCTTTAGTAATAATTTCTCTACCTCTTCCTCTTTAAATCCCCACATTGACTTCCCAGTTGTAAGAGTACTTGTCTTTAAATAATATTGTTCTTCTACTAATCGAGCGCCGCTGACTGTTATTTTGTTGATTTTACTGTAAGAAGATTGAAAATAAAGGAGTACTGCTAACACGATAAAGAAAAGTAATATTAGCACTATAAACTTCCGATTTGTACGCTTTTTTCGTCGCTTTTTTAGCGTAGGTATGCGATCTTCTATGTCAATTACTTTCTCCAAAAAGTACTCCTCCTTTATATTTATTTCGCTAATTGATAAATAATACCTATTATTAGCCACATTGTTACTAAAGATGTTCCTCCGTAGCTGATAAAAGGTAATGTGACACCTGTTACAGGCACTAAACCAATCACTACTGCAATATTTAGAAATGCTTGTACGGCTAACATTGTTACAAGTCCGATGATCGCGTAATAAGATGTTCTTGTTTTAGCCTGCACGGCAAATTTATAACCTGCATAAATCGTCAGTACGAAAAGTGCTAAAATAACAAGTCCACCAAATAATCCGACCTCTTCAAGGATTATTGCGTAAATAAAGTCATTTTGTGGTTCAGGTAAATATAAAAACTTTTGCCTACTTTGTCCAAAGCCATGCCCGAAAATCCCAGCCGGACCTATTGCCATTAACGACTGCACTGCCTGAAACCCACTTCCTAAAGGGTCGACCCACGGATCAATAAATGCCTCAATTCGCTTTAGTCGGTATGGCGCTGTGACAATCAATCCTACTAATCCTGCAATTCCAGCAATCATAAACATTGCATAAAGCTTTAAAGGATACCCTGCCACAAAAAACAATAAAAACACAGCGACAACGAGAATAAAAACTGAACCAAAATCAGGCTGTAGCATAATAAGTACAACGGGCAATAATAAGATCAATCCATGCCGCCAATTAACAATCGACGTACCCGTTTTATGCTGCGCTAAAATATGGCTCATGTATACAATGACGGTAATTTTCGTTAGCTCAGCAGGCTGAATTGTTAACGGACCTACGCCAATCCAGCTTTGAGAGCCATTTCGTACAAGTCCAATTCCTGGTATAAGTACAAGGACTAGTAATATTAACGAAAATATATAGGCCATTTTCCAAAAGGACTGTTCTTTCAAAATATTTAATCGAACAGTAATTAAAAACACTACAATGGCTACGGCAAAGTATAGACTTTGCTTCATATAAAACGGCATTTTTCCACTATAATGAACGGCACTCCAATAGGTACCTGCAGAATAGACGAAAATAATGCCGATTATAGAAAGCATCAATGTTGTGACGAGCAATAAATAGCTTTCTTTCCCTCTCAGTAATGCCATCCTTCCAAGTCAAGTATATTCTAAAATAGTTACAGGCTTATTACAGCTTCATTACAGCATCAATAAAAACATCGCCTCTTATTTCAAAGCTGTCATATTGATCCCAACTTGCGCATGCCGGAGATAATAGAATAACATCGCCTTCTGCTGACATAGGCGCTGCATAGTGAACTGCATCCTCAACATTTTGGGCAATGACAGTTTGCTGTACACCACACGATTTTGCAAATTCTACAAAACGTAGTCCTGTTTCTCCAAAGGCAACAACACCTTTTACATGGCTCATGCATGGACGTAATTCTTCAAACGAATGTCCTCGATCTAACCCACCTGCAAGTAAAATTACAGGTGCTTGGAATGCATCTAAAGCACTTTTTGTCGCTAAGCAGTTTGTTGCTTTGGAGTCGTTGTAAATTTTGCGTCCGTTCCATTCTCGCACAAACTGAGTACGGTGACGAACGCCTCCAAACTGCGCTAGCACTTCTTCCATTTTAGCTTTGTCACAGCCTACTAAAATACAAGCTGCGACAGCTGCTAAAATATTTTCTAAGTTATGCTTACCAGGCAAAGCGATATTTGCTCGATCTAAATACGGCTCACCTTGCCAATAAATTGTTGTCTCATCTGCACTAATTCCTTCATCCGTGCGTCCCTTAGAACTGAATGGTACCTTTTGAGCGTTTGACTTTGTTGCATAGCCCACAACAATCGGCTGATCAGCATTATAGATAAAATAATCGCTTTCATCTTGATTACGTGTAACACCAAACTTTGCCTCTGCATAGTTATCAAATGTCCCATGATAATCAAGATGTGCATCATAAAGATTTGTTAATATAGCAATCTTCGGCTTAAACACTCTCGTCCCCATTAATTGGAAGGATGATAACTCTGTAACAATTACATTATCCTTTTGTGCTTCTCTTGCAACACCACATGCAACTGTTCCTATATTCCCTGCAATTAACGGTTTTAAACTACCGTTATTCAGCATGTCGAAAATTAATGTTGTCGTAGTTGTTTTACCGTTTGATCCTGTAATGCCAACAAAAGGCGCTTCACTAATTAAATAAGCAAGCTCAATTTCTGTCCAAACGGGGATTTCACGGCTTATTGCATCTGCTACTATTTTGTTGCTATAAGGAATTCCTGGATTTTTCACAACTATTTCAAAGCCTTCATCCAGTAAGTCTTCTGGATGACGCCCACAAATAACTGTAATCCCTTTTTGTAATAGACCTTGCGCATCTGGACTTTCGTCAAATGGTTTTGAATCATTAACCGTCACAAAGGCGCCAAGCTCATGTAAAATCTCAGCTGCAGCCACACCACTTTTAGCTAAACCTAAAACAAGGACTTTTTTATGTTGTAAATCTGTAAAATTTCTCATAAGAACGCCTCCGATAAAACTCCAATCAATGCTACTGCTAAAGCAGTTGACCAAAAGACAAGTACTACCTTCCATTCTGACCAACCTGATAATTCAAAATGATGATGAATAGGACTCATTTTAAAAATACGTTTTTTACGAAGTTTGAAGCTACCTACCTGTAAAATAACGGATAATGTTTCAATAACAAACACTAATCCAATTAATAACAGTAAGAATTCTGCTTTTTCTAAAACAGAGACCATAGCTAATGCTCCACCTAATGCTAGCGAACCTGTATCTCCCATAAATACTTTTGCAGGGTTCGCATTAAAAAGTAAAAAGCCTAATAATGCACCTGTTACTGCGAATGTAAATAGGGCGATATCAGCTTGGTCTTGGAACAGAGCAATAACACCAAATGCTGCAAAAGCAATCGATGCAGTCCCCGCTACAAGTCCATCTATACCATCTGTTAGATTCACTGCATTTGAGAAGCCAACTAACCAGAAAATTAAAAAGGCTACATAGAAAATACCAAGATCGATCGTCCAATCTGTAAATGGTATCGCAATTGATGTATCAAACGATCCATGTAGTAAGAAATAGGCCAAGATTGCAATGACAATTTGGCCAATAAGCTTTTGAAGTGATGTTAGTCCTAAATTACGTTTAAAAACAACCTTTAAGCTATCATCTAACAAGCCGATTAACCCAAACCCTACTAATACTAGTAACAGTACGATGGTTTGTGTTGTAAATAAATCTAAATAGCTACCTACTCCAACAGTAGTGAGGATAATGGCAATTAAGAAAATAATACCACCCATTGTTGGAGTACCAGCTTTCTTCATATGGGATTTTGGTCCCTCCTCACGGATACTTTGACCGAACTTTAATCGGCGAAGAAGTGGAATACAAATTGGTGCCAGGATAACTGTTACTATAAAAGCAAGAGCTAAAATGGTAAGCGTTGTTGCGAGTTTCATTGAAAAATCTCCTTTAAATCTTGTTTCACTTTCTTCTTAAAGAAAAAAGCACAAACTTTCATGTATTTATTACTACCCTTCATAATAATAGTGGTTCTTTCCCATTTTTTAAAGGTAAAGTTAATTAGTTTTCTAAATAAAGATGAATGGTGCCATCTTGTTTGATAACACTATCCACTTCAGGCAGCTGATTGCCAATTTTAGTCCCTTCTCCATGCCATACAATGCGGAATGGATAATGTTGCTTGGCAATATCGTCCTTCGTTTGACCAATAAAACTTGGTACCTTCACAGTGATTGGGTCACCCCAACGATAATCCTTTTCAAGCTGTTCCTTCGATTTTTCAATGCCAACAAAAGGTGCAACATCTTCAATAATTTGACCAACGATTGGAGCTGCTATCACACCGCCAAACTGTGTTCCCTTTTTCGGGTTATCTACTGCTACATAAACGACAATTTGCGGATTATCCGCAGGTGCGAAGCCAATAAACGATACGATATATTCGCCGTCTTTATATCGGCCATTTTCCACCTTTTGTGCTGTACCTGTTTTGCCGCCGATTCGTAATCCATCTCGGTAAGCTTGACGTCCTGAGCCCTTTGCTACAACAGATTCTAATGCTCCTCGAACCTTAGCAGACGTCTCCTCACGAATAACCTGGTTTTTAACTTCCGGTTTAGTTTCTTTTATAACTTCACCTGTATTAGGGTTAAAAACTTTCTTCACAACATACGGCGTATAAAGCTTGCCCCCATTTATTGCTGCGGCTACTGCTTGCACTTGTTGAATTGGTGTAACGGCAACACCTTGGCCAAATGAAGTTGTGGCCTGCTCAACAGGTCCAAAAGACTCCTTGGAGAATAATATCCCTGAAGCCTCACCAGCAATGTTAGAACCTGTTTTTGTACCAAAACCAAAATCTTTAACATACTGTAGTAGTTTCTCATTACCTATTCGCTGACCTAATTCAATAAAGCCTGGGTTACAAGAATTTTCTACCACTTCAAGGAAGGTTTCAGATCCATGACCTTCTCGCTTCCAACAACGTAATCTTGCTCCTGCAACCATTGAATAGCCTGGATCATAAAAAGTATCCTTCTCTAAATCCACTACATTTTCTTCTAAAGCAGCACTAAGAGTTATAATTTTAAACGTTGACCCGGGTTCATACGTCATCCAAACTGGTAAATTCCGATTGTAGATAGCAGGCTCTACCGTTTGATATTCTGCTGGATTGAAAGTAGGGTATGAGGCTAATGCTAAAATTTCGCCATTGTTTGGATTCATGGCAATTGCCATTGCTTGGTCAGCGTCATAACGCTCCATCGCCTGTGATAATTCACGTTCAACGACCTGTTGTACATCTACGTCTATCGTTAGCTCGATTGTTGCGCCATCTTCACCAGCCTTCCAGGCACTCTTTACATTCGGTAAATTTTTCCCTTTAGCATCTGTAAAGATTCGTATGGCTGAAGAATTAGCCTGTAACAGCTTTTCGTATTCATATTCAATTCCCGCTAATCCTTGTGCATCATAGCCTGTGAAACCTAAAAAACGAGATAATAGGGTACCATATGGATAATCCCTTGAATAATCGACACCACTATATAATCCCTCGATCTGCATACCTTGTAACTCCACTGCTTTTTCATAAGGAATATTTTTTCCTTCAGGAGCTAGCTTTACTAAGTATTCTTTCTTCTTCATTTTTTCCAAAAGCTTTTGTTCATCTACGCCTAAAACTTGTGCAATTTTTGCCGCTGCCCCTTCAATATCCTTACTTTGAGAAGGCATGAAATATAAAGTTGGTGCAAGCTTATTTGTAACAATATTCTTCCCCTTCCGGTCAGTAATATGCCCTCGCTCATTGGCAAAAGGAATTTCTCGGTCCCAATTCTCTTCGGCTTTCTTTGTCAGTTCTTTTTGATCTAATACTTGCAAAAAGAAAAGCCTAATTATGATTGCTACGGCTACAAACATAAACAATACGTATAAAATACGCAATCGCTTTTTGGAATGGATAGAAATCCACTTCATTCGACATCACACCTTGTTTTTTACAACGTATGAAATAAAGTGGGCTTCTATTCAGTGTTTATTTCTGTTTCCCCTTCTGATGGGGTCTCTACATCTTCGATAAAGCTTTCAGCTGGCGTTTTCAGCTTCACGACAATCGGTGAACGATCTGAGATTACAGTACCCGCCGAGACGCTTTGACTTGCTACAAAGCCCTCTCCAAAGACTTCAATTTCTACATCTGCCAACGCCTTAAAAGTAAGTACATTACGCAACGACCAATTAGTGAAGTCTGGCAGTATTACATCGCCTGCTGTCTTTAAAAATACAAAATTACCTTTCACAAGTTTTTGTGGACCTTTTGGATATTGGTCAATAATTTTTCCTCCACCGCCCACAATAACTGGTTGCAAACCATCATTCTGAAGCTCTACTTGTATAGCTTCAGCACTTTTACCTGTGTAATCCTTTATTGTTGTATAGTCAACATGCTGTACATCTTCAGGATTCACATTTAAATACTTTAAACTATTTAACATAACAGGGTTAAATACTTTTGAAACTGGTATAGAACCAGCTTCACCCTTTAACTTTGGCCTTTTTACGGAGACGTACATAACGAGCTGAGGGTCATCTACAGGAGCCATCCCTAGGAATGAATACAGATACTCGTTATTAAAATATCTACCATTACCATTTGGCATAGGTATTTGGGCAGTACCTGTTTTCCCTGCAACTTCATATTCATCAAGAACAAAATCCGTCGCCGTACCTTTCTCAGCTGTTAACGTAGAGGCCAGGATTTCTTTTACTTGCTTCGCTGTGTCGGCTGATACTGGTTGTCCCTTTACAATCGGCTCATGCTTTTTAATCGTTTTTCCTGTCGAAGGGTCAACAATACGATCTATCACATACGGCTGCATCATTTTTCCGTCATTCGCAATCGCTGTCAATGCTTGAATTAATTGAATCGGCGTTACCGTAGAACCTTGACCGAACGTTGTTGTCACTCGTTCTACTGGATATTTCGATAAAAGTTTCCCCGCTGCTTCATTCGGTAAATCAATACCAGTTTTTTTACCAAACCCAAATTGATCTAAATAGTTAAAAAAGACATCCTCACCAATAAGCTTTAATAAATGTGCCATGGCAGTATTAGATGATCGTTGGAAGCCTTGTAAATAAGTAATATACCCCCAACCAACTTTATTGTAATCTTTAATCACACGATCATGGACTCTGTATTGACCTGACGGATAGTACTTAGTCGGATCCCAAACCCCTGTATCAATAGCCGAAGCGAGCGTGAACGTTTTCAATGTCGAGCCTGGTTCAATGGTCTCTTCAATAGCCTCGTTCAGCCACTTCATATTATCGCCTTCACGTGTATCAGGATTAAACGTAGGTCGCTGTGACATCGCTAGGATTTTACCGGTTTTTGGATTTGCTAAAATAGCCGTCATCGATTCAGGGTTATATTCCTTTTCAACCGCAGTCATTGCTTCCTCTAAAAAACTTTGAATCGTTTTATCAATTGTTAAATAAATGTCATCACCATTTTTAGCAGGTGTCACCATTTTTTCGCTATTCGGTAATAAATAACTGAAAGCATCTGTCTCATATTCTACCTTACCGTCTTTTCCAGTTAGTTCTTTGTTGTAGGTAAGTTCAAGACCCATTTTCCCTTTTGTTGTAAACGTACCATCCTTATTTTCCTCTTTTAGTGCGAAACCAATTAAGTGCGAGGCAAAGATGCCATTTGGATAATAACGTTTTAAATCGTTTACAAATAAAATCCCTGGTAAATTCTCCGCTTTGATTTTACTCATCGTCTCATGACTTAATCCACGGCCCGCACCGCCAAACTCAACTTGATACGGCTTTTCGCCATCATCTTTTACTCTAGTAAGCTGTTTATAGATTTTTTTTTCGTCCATAGGAATATATTCTTCTAATATTTTTGCAGTTTTTTCTGGATCTACTACATGTCGAGGTTTTTTTGCATTCGTCGTGGCCTCTTCATTGACGATTGCGATTAGTCGATAACTAAGTGTATCCTCCGCAATGACCTGACCACTTGCATCATAAATTTTCCCTCTATTTGCTGATATTACACTTTCTTTACTATATTTTGCAGCTGCCTTCGCCGCAAGCTCCTGACCTTCCACTTCACCTGTTGCCTGTAACGTCACCATTCTTGTAAACAATAGAAAAAAGAGCCCTCCATAAAAAATAAATAATAGAAAGGCTCCCCATTGGAATCGAAATCTCTTTTTTTTCATTCTCCCGGCACTACCTTTACATTTTTCTCATTTTGAGTTAAACCGAGTTCTTTAGCTTTGTTCCATATGATATCGTATGTAGACAGTTCACTTACACGAACTGTCAAGTCAACATTCTGTTTCGTAATCTCTTCTGCTTCAGTTTCGATTTTTTGAATGTCCATGCTGGTTGTCTGAATGGCTGCTTGCTTATTTAACACTAGTACTGACATTACAGCGATAATGCTAACTAAAGCAATTAGCATTGTTTTTTCAAACTTCTGGTTCGTTTTTTTACGACGTTTGATAGTGGGTTGTGGGCTAGGGGGTGTTATCGGTTGTTGCACTTGCTGTTGCTGGTGCTGCCTTACACGAACTGCTGCCATTTACTCACTCCCTTTGTCGTTAATTTTTTCTACAACTCTAAGCTTCGCTGAGCGAGCGCGATTGTTTACAGCTAGTTCTTCATCAGAAGGAACGATCGGCTTTCTCGTAATAAGCTTTAAAGTTGGCTTCATGTCATCAGGAATCACTGGTAAATTTGGTGGTAATTCCGGTAATGATGACGCTTCCTTAAAAATAGTCTTGCATAGGCGGTCCTCCAATGAATGGAACGTAATGACACTAATGCGTCCACCTACGTTTATCATATCAATCGCATCGACTAATGAATCCTCTGCCGCGCCTAGCTCATCGTTTACAGCAATTCGTATTGCCTGGAATACGCGCTTCGCTGGATGTCCACCTTTACGGCGAGCCGCTGCTGGAATACCCTCTTTAATAAGTTCTACAAGTTGGCCAGTTGTTTCAATCGGTGCTACCTTACGAGCCTCTTCGATTTTACGAGCAACTTGCTTTGAAAATTTCTCTTCTCCATAACGGAAAAATATACGTACTAAATCTTCGTATGCCCATTCATTTACGACATGAAATGCTGTAAGTGGTGCCGTTTGATCCATGCGCATATCTAAAGGTGCATCATGGTGATAACTAAAGCCTCGCTCTGGTGTATCAAGCTGTGGCGAAGATACGCCTAAATCATATAAAACACCATCAACTTGCTCAATCCCAATCGCTAATAGCTCTTCTTTTAAATAGCGGAAATTCGAATGGACAAATGTCACACGTTCAATATATGGTGCCAATCGAATTTTTGCATTGTTAATAGCGGTCATATCTTGATCAAAGCAAATTAAACGCCCTTTTTCAGATAATTGTTGTACTAAATATTCACTGTGTCCTGCCCCACCTAACGTACAGTCCACATACACACCATCAGGATCGATGTTCAACCCATCAACTGTTTCTCTTAATAACACGGTTGTATGATCGAACATACCACTCGCTCCCTTCAGGCCTTAACTTCATACAGCTGACACTTAAGTGTCTAAAAAAGTTAAAAATCAAAGCCAATCATATTTTCTGCAATTTCATTAAAGGATTGTTCCGACTCACTAAAGTAAGTCTCCCAAGCATCTTTCGCCCATATTTCAATTCGATTCGAAACTCCTAACACTACACATTCTTTTACAAGATGTGCATGCTGCATAAGAGTTGAAGGAATGTTAATGCGCCCCTGCTTGTCTATTTCTACTTCCGTTGCTCCAGAAAAGAAAAACCTTGCAAATGCACGTGTATCTTTTTTGGTCATCGGTAAGCCCTTTAATTTTTCTTCGAGTTTTCGCCATTCATCCATAGGATAGCCAAATAAACAATTATCAAGTCCGCGTGTTACAACAAACGTTTCACCTAAGGCTTCACGAAATTTTGCGGGCACGATTAATCGTCCTTTTGCATCAACAGAGTGTTGATATTCTCCCATGAACATGCTATTCACCCCACTTTATTAAATAATGTACCACATCCCCCCACTTTCCTCCACTTTTTTTAAAAAAAACTTGACACATTAACAATTAATGTGTGATTAGGCCTCTAACAAGGTATTGAAACCATGCTAAATGACTCAAAAAAAGAGCTATCCTTAGTAGGATAGCTCTCTATTTACTATTTATATCGACATTCCCCATCAAATTCACATTGTATCAAATTTTTAATTAGGTATATAGATACAAATATTGGATTATAAATAAATTATATAGTGGTGATTGCCAACGCTATAATTTTGTTTCAGCATTTCAGTAATTAACATAGGTCCAAACTCATTAAAATATTGATATGGACTATAAGTTCTTTCCTGGAACCCCTCATTTGGATGCAACTCATTTTGTAACGTCATAAACTTTCGGATTGTCGTTTCATGCTTGTTAAGAACAGTTTGTTCAACCTTTTGCTGTAAATACTCAAATTGCTTTAGGTGATTCTCTTTATTTTTCTCAATTATTTTATCTAGCAATAGCTGTTGCTCTTCTAAATAAAGTTGAAGTGCACCGTATTTTTCTAAAAGGTCTTGTTGCATCGTTTGAATTTGGCGCTTCGCTTCAGTGTCCTGTACGTCAGCAACATACCGCTCTTTAAGCTGCAACACTTTACCTTCCCAAACGTCAGCAACTGTTAAACTATATTCACGCAATAGTTGTTCTACGTGACGTGTGACAAGCGTGATATGAAGACGCGGAGCAAAAATCGGCATTTGTAAGCCTAATACCGAAAATGCATCCTTCAATGTCGCCCAGTAGGCAAGCTCCCCTGGTCCACCAACAAACGCTAGCACAGGCAATGTCATTTCCTGCATTAACGGACGTGTCACAACGTTATTACTTAACTGCTCAGGATGTTCTTCAGCAATTTTTAAAACTTCTTCACGAGATAGCTTAATATTTGCAGCTAGATTAACAAATTGCTGATTTTTTCTTTCTAGAAGATGACGCTCTTCATCTTCTACGTAGAATAAATTGGCCGCTTCGTTTGTTGCCAAAATAGGTTTGCCATAGCCTGCACGCTCAAGCTCCGCTTCCCTCTCCGTTACCACTCTAGCAATTTCTTCGTTTTTATGAATGATACGGGTAAAATTCTCACTCTCATATTGACGGAAATTAAAGTCCGCAGCATCAATCAGCAATAAACCTTCATCTTTAAATAAGTTGTTCATAAGTTGCGCAAAGAAGTCCGTAAACGTGTCACTCTTATTAAGAGTATCTACTAATTGTTTAATAAGCATTTCAGTGAATTCTGTTTCACCCATATCCTTCACAATAGTATTTATTAATTGTGTCATGGATTCTTTGTTTATTTTTGTTTTAGAAGCCATTGTTTTACGTCTTGAGCGTTCACCGTATGCACGTTTTTTAATATCTACACCATGTACTGTATACGTATGGTTAATTTCCTCTAAATCATGATCTTCTCCAGCTATCCAAAAAACAGGAACAACAGGTCGCTGTAGCTTTACACTTTGCTCTTTCGCTAATGCAATAACCGAAATCGCCTTATGCACCGAGTAAAGAGGGCCTGTTAAGATACCTGCTTGTTGCCCACCAACAACCGTAACAGCTCCTTGCTCTAGTTGTTGCAAATGTTCATTCGCTTTCTTCGAAATACCAAGAGGCTCCATAAATTGACGTATGATGGCTGTTAATTCTTTTTGATCATACGCATGCTGATCTAAAAATTGCGCACGTTTTTCAAAAGATTTATCGTTATATTCGTATTCAAAAAACTCATGGATGGCAGTATTCGGTGACCAATAATCTGCTAGCAAACGATTTTTTATGGGTACTTGGATTGACTCCAGTTTCATTTAACACAAACTCCTCTACCTAAATCATCTTCTTACTCTTTAATAAGCAAAATAAAATAAACTCCCAGAAAAAAGTTAAGTAACAATTTTCAACAAACCTCAAACGCTTGAGTACTTTGGAATTTCACTTCATATTTTTGCACATCTAGAGTTACTACTAAAAAAACAATTTATAATGCTATTATTTTAACGCTTATGGCTTCAACATGAAAAGAAAATGCTTAGACTGCCTGTAAATATTCTATAACTGATCGAATAACACCCACTAAACAAATAACAATATACGCCGTACTTAGTACTAAAAATTGAAAGCGCCAAATTTTCCTAAGTAGCGATTTTACTTCAATTTCCTTTTTTGTTCGCCAATCAATATATGTAAAAATTATTGCCATCACTACAGTAAACGTAACTAATAGTGCGCTAACACCAACATTCCATAGCACCCTAATTGCTAGTGGTACTGAAAAAAACAAACACAATGTTGTCACGTCCGATGCTACTCCGAAAGCATGAGTGCCTCGAATTTTAACCTTTCGGCCAAATAAATAGACAATCACAAAAAGGAGGATTGGACAAAAAATAATGATACTTATCATAATATGTAAAAAATCTTTCAACGTCTTTCACCGCTCTCCTCTATCGCAAGTACTTGGTGATATAAAGTACGTAAAGTTGGCAAATCGCGACCACTTGCTAGAGCTTTTTTTAGTATTACTCCTGCAATCGTGTCAATTTCGCTTTTTCTCCCTTGCACCCGATCCGCTAGCATAGAGGATGTATTACTCGCTGTTTGTTCACATAAGTCTATAACCTTGATAAAAGGTATAGTTTGTTCTATGCCTTGAAAAGCTTCCGTAAATTCTCGATATAGAGTTTGCATTAATAGAAACGCTTGCTTATTCGTTACTAACTCTCCATTTTTCACTTGCAATATAGCCGTCAATGGATTAATTAAGCAGTTGAATACAGCTTTCTCAAATAACATTTGTTCCGCATTAGCAACTAGTTCAACTGGATATAAAGAATTTCTCAGTTGTAACAAATCATTAAACGCATCACTACTACCTCGCTCTATCGCAATTTTACAAGCACCTACACCTCTATGTTGCACAGTTGTCTGATCGATCAATTGAGCTCCGAATGATACAGAACAAAAGGCAATATTCTTTTGCGGCAAACGTAGTGCCTCGTCAAAATGCGCCAAACCATTTTGCATAAACAACAATGATACTGTGCTCGGCAACTCAGATAATTGTTTGTAAAGCTCTTTTAATTGACCGTATTTAACAGCAATTACAATTAAATCTTGTCGTGGTAGTTCCTCTAATTTCGTAGTTGAAGCAACTTTTTGTACAGTTTTCGTTCCATCAACATTCACTCGTGTTAAATACTTTGCACGAAGTTCATCTACCTGTTCTTGCCTTCTCGCAACCAACGTTACAGACGTACCAGACTCAGCTATAAAACTTGCCGTTAACTGACCTACAGCCCCTGCACCAATAATTACTACACCCACAATACATCACACCTCCCACATTTACAATGGACGATCAAACATAAGAAAACACCCTCATCAAGTATGCCTCGCCATGCTTTACGTCCGGAATCTGCTTTGTGCTTAGGCCTGCACGAGAGTCGACATGATGTCGGTCATTCCGGTAATGCCACATGCACGTGACGTTTTTACCAATGCAGGTCAGTTAGCCGTTATCGCATGGATGCATGATTTTAGGCTAACATCCTATGTGAATCCCTTTTCGACTCCGTGACATCCGCTGAAAAAAGTTAGACAAGTTCTATCGCAATTACATCATAGCCTCCACTATCCATTAGTATACGATCCATTTTGTCCTCTCTACAGAAGGAGGTGCCTTAGAATGATTTCTAAGGCACCTCCTATGCAGGTTCTTTTATTATACAGGATTGGCTAAGTGTTTACGATAATATATAAAGTGAAACTTTAACCAGTGGGGTTTTTCCACTAATTATTAATCTTCACCAATCAGGCTTTACAGGCAGTTACTGTCACACCTAACTTCTTTACTTTCGTTAAATTTCAAGTACCTGACGCTTTGCTTTCTGTTCAGATAAATTACTGCCCGTTCACGCGGGATACATACCACTTAGCGCAGCATTATGTTTTAATCAAGCTTATATTTTTTCTAAGTAACTTACTCTCCAGCACTTGCAACTTTCATCTACTTCTTTATTTTAATCTTTCATTAAAGAATATCCTTGCTGTAACCATTTCACTAGTTTTTCATGCTCATTTAGTAATTCACGGTGTCTTATTTCGAGACTTTGATAGGCCTCTGTTAATTCATCGAAACTTGTTAATGCCAATTTCAAATGGCTTCGCATAGATTGTTGCGGCTGATTTCGTACAGCTAGAAGTGATTGACTATATTGACTACGTAATGTTTTATTCCAACGGAAACCACACGCTTGTTTTGTACGACCTAGTTCAGTAGCAGCCATTTCAAAAGCTTCTAGCTGCGTTTTGCCATTTTGCACATTATGCAACACGATTTCTGCTAATCTTTCATCGTCTTCCTTTGTCCATTGATCTTTTCTTTTTTTCAATTCCATAATCTATCACCCTCGCATTTTTTACTACTATATGCACGGGCGAGCAAAATAGAATCATCGAAATAAAAAAGACAGTGATTATGTTTTGTTATAATCACCGCCGTTATACATTATTTATTGTTTTTCTTCGCTAGGAAATTAGCAACTGCCTCGTGGTGAGCTTCGCTTTCCCACAATTTCGCACAAGTACGAACTTCCTCCATAACGCGTTCATACATATTACGTTCACGCCACTTTCGAAGCTCAATTTCTTTATAAGCCTTATGAACAGACGGATGAATTTCACGCATATGTTCGATAAAATCATTCAACGCCACTTCTTTTGAACCTTCGAAAACGCGCATTGCCCAGCCAATATCATATAGTAATTCCGCTGGATAAGGCTTCGCATCGACTAGCATCTTCATTGCACGATCATGGCGTAACCCACGTTCGAATAAGTATGTACCGCCACCCCAGCCACTCGTAATTGCTAATGTCCCCTGTATAAAACCACATTTCGCATGACTTGCCACTAGACGAAAATCGCAAGCTGTCGCAATCTCACAGCCTCCACCAACCGCAGTTCCATTAATCAACGCAATCGTTGGCACAGGCAAAGTTGCAAGGTCGTATAATATTTTACCCATCTTACTCAACATCCCGAACGCCTCATCTTCTGTTTCAAGCGAATGAAATTCAGACAAATCGCCCCCTGAGCAAAATGATTTATCTCCTGCCCCCGTCACGACTAAAAAACGGACATCATCATGATGACGAATATATGTAATGACTTCTTGAAGCCCATCCATAACCTCATCATTAACCGCATTCCTTTTTTCTTCCCGATTAATCGTAAACGTCATAATACCATCTTTGTTATCAATTACATATGCCATACTATTTCCCCCTTTGTCCCGATGGATAAATTGTATCATACAATTATTATAGTACTATATATCTTTTCATTATTGCCGAAAGATTCCGTCTTTTCTATTCAACAAAAAGGCTAGTAAAGAGCCATGGTCTCTTTACTAGCCTTTGACGTGAGCAAACACTGTATTATTTGCTTACTACTTCTTTACCTTTGTATTGTCCGCAAGCTTTGCAAACACGGTGTGATAATTTTGCTTCACCACAGTTTGGGCAAGCTACCATACCAGGTACAGATAGTTTGAAATGCGTACGACGCTTTCTTTTTGCAGTTTTAGAAGTTCTTCTAAATGGTACAGCCATTGATGGCACCTCCTTACAGATCGTCTATTCGTCTGTTTGATCAAAATACTTAGCTAAATCAGCCAGTCTTGGATCCACTTTTTGTTCGTCGGCTTTTTTGTGTAGCTCAACATCTTCATCTGTTGCGTAAGACCAGCTTTTACCACCTTGCACTTGCCCTTCGGTATTCTCCTTGAACACTTGCATAGGTACTTCGAGAAGCACTAACTCCTCAAGAACCGGCTTCATGTCGATTACTTCACCAACAATGTAGTGAATATCTCCGACATCTTCCCCACGATTTTCTTCGTCAACCCAGCTGAAAATTTCAACTGTCTCAACTTCGATAGGAAACTCAACATCTTCCCACGTGCGTGCACATGGAAGTGTTAACGTCGCTGTCACAGTTAGCTGACATGTCATTTGCGATGCACCGAAAGTACATAGCCCTTTTACATGAACGGGCGAAATTGCTCGAATATCCTGGTTTCGCTCCATCACCTCGTCCAACTGGACAAAGGCA
>Ga0102589_1001294_pt1 | contig 35668 bp, 42 predicted proteins | sample AraplaMF_Col_mLB_FD_76858 | JGI IMG/M metagenome (GOLD analysis project Ga0102589, IMG submission 76858) | Arabidopsis root microbial communities from the University of North Carolina, USA - plate scrape MF_Col_mLB | ecosystem: Host-associated > Plants > Roots > Endosphere | place: USA...
CTACTGCCTTTTCCATATCCACAAGTTCAGATTCAGTTAATAAAGCTTCATGAATTAAATGCTTACGGAAATTCACAATCGCATCTTTTTCATTTAAATGTTCTTCTTTTTCTTCTGAAGTTTTATACGTTTGCGCTTCACCTTCGAAATGACCGTAATTACGATATGTCATACATTCAATTATTGTTGGACCACCGCCATTACGCGCACGTTCTACTGCTTCTTCCGCCGCTTTATACACTGCAAGTAAATCTTTTCCATCGACTTGAACACCTGGAATATTGTAAGCTTTCGCTCGATCTGCAATGGAATCACAACTTGACGCATATTCAAATGTTGTTGCTTCACCGTAACCGTTATTTTCTGCGATAAAAATAACTGGTAACTTCCAAATCGCTGCTAAATTAACCCCTTCGTGAAATGTCCCTTCATTATTTGCTCCGTCACCAAAGAAGCAAACACTCACATCTTTCGTTCCTTTATATTTAGCTGTTAATGCTGAACCGCAAGCAAGTGGAAAACCTCCGCCTACAATCCCATTTGCACCAAGCATTCCTTTATTTAAATCAGCAATATGCATTGAACCGCCTTTACCTTTACATAACCCTGTCACTTTCCCAAAAAGTTCAGCCATCATTCCGTTTAAATCACAGCCTTTTGCGATACAATGCCCATGTCCTCTATGCGTACTTGTAATACTGTCACTATCCGTTAAGTGGGCACATACACCAACTGCTACCGCTTCTTCACCTGCGTATAAATGAACGAAACCTGGCAGAACGCCTTGCGCGAATAATTCATGTACCTTATCTTCAAACTTACGAATCTCTAACAGTTTTTCATACATCCAACGAGCTTGTTCTTTCGTAATTTCATTCCCTTTACTTTCAGTTGTTTTTAACATGTCCAGCCCTCCTATTTTGTTGTTCATCTTTTATATTGCAAGTACCGTGCCAAATTCTAATCCTTAATTTAATAGGTTTTCTCTTCCTTTTTAAAACAAAAAAGTGGACAAAATGAGACAGTTGTCTCGTTTTGTCCACTTTTGTTCACTCTGTTAGAGAATTATTACCTTATTGACTATCAAAACTCTTCTGTAATTTTCGAATGTAAATAATTTGACCAATATGATATGCATTATGAGTTGTTACATTAGCTAGCACTTCCCACCACTTCGCAGATACAGGAAATCCAACTACATCACATACAACCTTTTCTTCATTTATGAGATTTTGCCATTGTAATAGTTTCTCTAACAGTTTTTCTCTTAACTCTTCAAATGTTTGATTATCAGATAGCATAAAACTTTTGTTATTATCACCAATAGCGGGCACGGCATTGACATTTGATTCTTTATACCTTGTTTGCCACGTCGAGTTCCAATACAGTAAATGTTGTACAATTTCAGCTATACTATTACACTCTTCATTCGGTTTCCAGAAAGCTTCTCTCTCAGATAAATCCTTAACTGCATCTGAAAATGGAATATACCAACTAGGATCATTCGCATTTGCTAATAATTGATCTGCTATTACATCTTTCACATGGGCCATTTTTCTTCCCTCATTTCATTAACGTATTAATACTCACTTCTTTATATACGCTGAGTCCGTATAATTCCCTCTTTTAAAAATCTCATAGAATATAGAATTAACGGGTATTGCTCTCATTGCAAATATAGGAATAATAGATTTTCTTTTCATAACTCGTTATGATAAAAGAAAAAGAAAGTGAGCAAAAAATGAATAAAAAAATCGCAGTTATAACCGGGGCTTCAAGTGGATTCGGTCTTTTAACAACACTTGAGCTTGCGAAAAAAGGCTATTTAGTCATCGCTACAATGCGAAACCTTAATAAACAAGAAGATTTAATTTCTCAAGTTACTAAACTCAACTTACAGCAAAACATAAAAATTCAACAATTAGATGTAACCGATCAAAACTCTATACATAACTTTCAATTATATTTAAAAGGAATAAGCAGAGTTAACCTTCTCATTAATAATGCAGGATATGCAAATGGGGGCTTTGTAGAAGAAATTCCAGTAGAGGAATACCGTAAACAATTTGAAACGAACCTTTTTGGAGCTATATCAATTACTCAACTTGTTTTACCTTATATGAGAGAACAGAAAAGCGGAAAAATTATTAATATAAGCAGTATTAGCGGCCAAGTCGGATTCCCTGGTTTATCCCCTTACGTTTCTTCAAAATATGCATTAGAAGGCTGGAGTGAATCCCTTCGCTTAGAAGTAAAACCGTTCGGAATAGATGTTGCTTTAATTGAACCAGGTTCTTATAACACGAATATATGGGAAGTTGGTAAACAATTAGCTGAAAACCAATCTGATACAACCTCTCCTTACAAAGAGTATATGGATAAAATACAAAAGCACATAAACAATGGCAACGATACACTTGGTAATCCGATAGATGTTGCCAATAAAATCGTAGAAATTGCTGAAGCAAGGCGTACTACATTACGATATCCAATTGGGAAAAGCGTAAAATTTATGATCTTTGCGAAGAAGGTTCTTCCTTGGAGATTGTGGGAGTTTCTTGTTTTGAGGAGTTTTAAGAAAATGTAACTTTAACACGAATAGTAACCATTTATCATCTTTCAGATAAATGGTTACTATTTACTTTATGATTTCAACATTTGTACCCTCAATACCTATTATTATAAGTGATTGATCTTTAAATTTTTCACGAATCCATTTTTAAAATTACGGTTGAATCCAAAATAATCCATCCTCTTATATCTCTCGCATCAATATTTTTTTATTATGTAGCAGGTGGAACGAAGTAAAATAGCATCGAAGTCATAAAAATAAATGCAAATAATCCAATTATCGAAAAAATATATTCTTTCGATTCTCTATCATACTTCCATTCCATCCATGTCCTTAGGATCCACGTAACCCCTAAATAAGTGAAAATGATAAACCAAATATTAGTGCTTTCGAATTTAAAGATGTAAATAAAACTAATTATTAAATAAACAAAAAGCAGTCCTATTTCCAATTTTTTATGTAAGCTATTTACATATTTATTATATCCCCAAAACCCGCTCTTTGGCATATTCAATTTTTTTCTTAAAAATCGATCCAAAAAGTAGCCCGCTATACAAAAAACAAAAATTATGATCCAAAATGTATAGGTTCTCAATATCATTCCTCCTATTACTTCATTGAATTGTTTAAAATAAAGTGGACTATCTTAACGGTTATTGAACGAGTATTCTTGAATGATTTTCATTAAAAATGATTTCTTCTGCACGTAAGAAAGGTCTTTTCATTTCTTCTCGCCCTCTTCCTTTAAATTTATACTATTTTAAAGGAAGAAATATAGTATAAACCCTGTTATTATTAATGCTACAACTCCTAATAATGAAATCAAAAACTCACGCGATTCCTTATCATATTTCCACTCCATATATGATTGAAATCCATATAACGTAATAAAAAATAAAAGAGGTGCATAGCCCATAAATATACGATTTGGAAGAAAAGTGCTTATAGCAATAACAACTATATAAGAGGAAATGATAATTCTATTTCCCCACTTATGTGTATCATTCACATATTGGCTATTCCATCCTTTTTGTTTCGGTATATTTAACTGTCTTCTCGCTATCCTTTCAAAAACCAATAAAGATAGCACCCATAAAATTAATAAGGATATTTTTGTAACTGACAGAAAACCCTCTCCTCTTTATTTTTTCACTTTAATTTTCTCCGGCTGATCACTCGGATACGTAGCATTCTCTTTGTTTTCAACGTCCCAACTAATAATTGTCGCACTATCTCGTCCGAATTGATGATGAACATGTTCTAACACATTATGAATATTTTCTTTTAACTCAATATTATTTCCATTCATATCATTATAAAGATTTAATGGCGTTTCATACCGGCGTTCTCCACATTCCAATACCCCATCTGTCACCATTACAATTCGATTCTTTCCAGTACGTAATTCACGAATTCCTGAAGAATAGCAAGGAACCGGTAAATCAAATGTGTTTACATTTCCAATCCATTCGTAAAAGTGGCGTTGATTCAATGTATATTGTCCTAGTTTATGTAATTCATCATGAAATACATAAACTAGGCAATCACCAATAGATAGCCACCATATGTACTTTTCTTTTCTTACACATATTAAGCAGGCTGTTTCACCTTTTGCATTTTTGCATTTTTCTTTAAATGACTGCGATTGAAAAATTGCAAGTATATGATTTTCAACAGATCGAAATACTGTTTTAATTGATTCTTTCATAATCGCTTTTATATTTTCATTTTCTTTTTGGATTGTATTTACTACTAATTCAACACTTTCTGCACTATTATGTCCGTCTAATATAACGGTGAATTCCCAATCATCATTCGACCAAACTAATGCACCATCTTCATTCTTTTTTGCTCCGGCGCTTATATTTCCGCCGTATTTACCAAGTACAATATCACCATATTGCTTAACTGAAACCTCATCTAAACACATTTCTCTACTTCCAACCCATGAATATTGTGTATTATTTGTTGTATGCATACTCATTCACCATATACTTTCGTATTCTTTCGCATAGTTTTTTAATTTTCTCTGAATCTCCATGTGGTGCACCAGTCCAATTTGCTACTTCAGTCGGTGACCAAAACTCTTTTGGTTTATTTGGATAACGCGGTATAATGTGCATATGCATATGTGGTACACCATTACCTGAAACGAAAGTATAAATATGTTCTGCTCCTTCGCTTTCTTTTAGCGCTTTACTTACTCTACTTGTTATAAGTCCGAACGCTTTCGCTTCTTCATCTGTGAGTTCAGCAAGACCAGGTACATGTCTTTTTATATCTATCATTACATAACCAAGGTATGTTTCTTCGCTATCCCAGTGGACATGTCCAACGTAAACTAGTTTATCTTCGTAAATAGCTCCACCTGGAACTGTAATGTTTCCTATATGTTTTTCGCAAATAAAGCAATTTTGTTCTATTTGATTGTTAGTTGACATATCCATCACCATCCTTTTTATTTATAATATCATAAAAAAAGGAAAAACAGGATTTATATTCCGAAAATTCTTTCCTTTAATACAGCAATTTTTGAAATAAATTTACACTCATTCTTTCTTCAAAAATGCAATCCCAATTACGATCCCAATCACAATTCCGATTACTAAATTATTTGTAAAGTACCCTTGAAACACACCGGTTATAACACCTATAACGACACCAATTGTCATTGCATCATTTCTTTTTATATTTTTAGACAAAATTGCATCTCCTCCAATCATTTCTCCCTATATAATATCTATTTACATAAACGTGATAATATCCTAATTTATCCGCTATTCCCCTTGGATATTTCCAAAAAATGTACTTTAAACTATAAATGTATTACTTTTCCATTTCCTGTACATACTCCTCTTATTTTGAAAAATTTTCAAGTCACCATTACATATACATAGGCATTTACTATAAGAAAGATCAGTAATTTATTGAAGGAGGAACGACTCAAATGTATCCTCATTGGAATCCAAATATAAATCAACAATATGCTTACTCCCCCCATCCTGTAAGAAATACACTGCATCATGATTCTCAATATATGATGCAGCGCATCGCAAGCCTTGAAAGCCAATTAGCTAAGTTAATCTCTTTAATCGAAGAAAATAATCATTTAATAAAATCAATGGAACAACAGCAAAACCAAGTTTGTGCACCAGCGGGAGGTTCTGTTATTGTTCGGATGTAATTCGAATGCAAAAAACACACTTTGTAGTATAAAGTGTGTTTTTTGCATTATTTTCTTTTTGTATAAAACCCTTGCGTAATTCGGTCTAATATAATCGCAATCACGACGATAGCTAGTCCAGCTTCAAATCCCATTCCGATATTTACTTGTGTTACAGAGCGATATACATCGACGCCAAGTCCTGGCGCTCCTACAAGTGAAGCTGTTACAACCATTGATAATGAAAGCATAATACTTTGATTCACGCCAGCCATGATCGTTCCGGTTGCGAGCGGTAATTGTACTTTAAATAATTTTTGTGATGCGGTAGAGCCAAATGCATTCGCAGCTTCAATTAAATCTTCTGGAACTTGTCTAATTCCTAAGTCTGTAAAACGAATTGTCGGTGGCATAGCGAAAATTACCGATGCAATAATACCAGGTACAACGCCTACACCAAAAAACGTAATGGCTGGTATCAAATAAACGAATGCCGGCATTGTTTGCATAAAATCTAATGTCGGTTTTAAAAATTTTGAGAAACGTTCATTTTGAGATGCTAAAATGCCAATGGGAATTCCGATAATAATTGAAATAATAACTGACGTAAGTACGAGCGCTAATGTTTGCATCGTTTGTGCCCAGTAGTTAATATTTAAAATAAATAATAATCCGATGAGCGTAAAAATAACTAAAGATAATTTTCTCGTTGTATACCAAATGAGGAAACATAGGAGAATAATCATCAATATGGCTGGTATTATTGTTAAAAAATTAGTGAGTAAATCAACAAATCCACCAATAATATAGGAGAATCCTCGGAACAAGCCTTCAAAGTGCTCATATAAACTTGCAACAAATGAATCAACCCATTCACCTAATGGAATGCGCGGAATATTATTCATCGTCTTTCACCTCTTCCTCAATGTTACCTGCAAGAGCTTGAATGACACTTTCACGTTTAATAATTCCTCTTAACCTTTTCTTCTCATCAATTACGGGTAACGGATATTTCATCTCCGCCATTTTTGCATACGTTTCTTCAAGTAAAGTATCTAAATAAACGTGCGGAATATCGTTAAGTAATAAATCAGCAATCGGCCACTGTTTTTGTACTGCTTTACTTGCATCATCCGCAGTTAATATACCTAAAAATTCATACTTTTTGTTTACAACATATACGGTAGAAACACCTGCATTCCTCATAATTTGAAGTGCTACACGTGGTCCACGATCAATTAATAAAGTCTCCGGTCGTTTTAATATAGATTCCGCCGTAATTACTTTTCCTAAATTCACGTCCGCCACGAATTTCTCTACAAATTCATTGGCAGGACTCATCATAATTTCTTCCGGCGTTCCAATTTGAACGATTTCTCCATCTTTCATTAATGCGATACGATCTCCAATGCGAAGCGCTTCATCTAAATCATGTGTAATAAATATAATTGTTTTTTCCATTTTATCTTGTAACTCTAACAATTCATCTTGCATTTCTTTTCGAATCAGTGGATCTAAAGCACTAAATGACTCATCCATTAACAATACATCTGGATTATTCGTTAATGCCCTTGCGATTCCAACACGCTGCTGCATACCACCACTAAGTTGACTTGGGTAATTATCTTTATGATGATCTAGCCCTACTAACTGTAGCGATTCTAACGCCTTATTTTCTCTTTCCTCTACTGGAACTCCTTGAATTTCTAACCCGTACGCAACGTTTTGTATCACTGTACGGTGTGGAAATAAAGCGAACTTTTGAAACACCATGCTCATCTTCGTTCTTCTTACTCTTCGCAACTCTTCTTTTCCCATCGTCGCGATATCTTCACCATCTATGTATATATGCCCCGCTGTCGGTTTAATTAATTGATTTAGCATTCGAACCAATGTAGATTTCCCACTACCAGACAAACCCATAATAACGAAAATTTCTCCAGTGTATACTTCAAACGTTGCTTTTTTCACACCAACGTTCATTCCTGTCTCCTTTAAAATTTCGGATTTGCTTTTTCCTTCTTTTAATAAGGTAAGCGCTCGTTGCGGATGTTTCCCAAAGACTTTTGTTACATTTTCAACACGTACCTTTGTATTATCCATGTCACTACTCCTTTTCTACCCATCTATTTACATAGTGTTGCGATTTTACAGAGAAATATTACATAAAAATGACATATATAAGATTTCTTTAAAAATTCTTGTTTCCGTTCATAATAAGAAGGTTCACTTATAGATTAATTTATAAAAAGCAAAAGCTTCACAGGAGGTTTTGAATGCGAAAAAAAATATGGATTATAAGTCTGTTACTATTTATTAGTATGATTTTCACTTCTTGTAATGCAACAAATGCAAATTCGAAAGGAAAAATTAAACTTGGTGTAACAAGTTGGAAAGAAAATATCGCAACCGCAAATATGTGGAAAGTTTTATTAGAAGAAAAAGGCTATAAAGTTGAACTCATGTATTTAGAAAAAGCTGCGATATGGACTGGCGTTGCACGCGGTGATGTTGATGCGAATCTAGAAGTATGGCTTCCTGTTACGGATAAACCATTAAATGCGCGTTACAAAGATGACATCGTCTTAAAATCAAAATGGTATGAAGGTACTGGGCTTGGTTTAGTCGTCCCTTCTTATGTGAAAAACGTTAACAGTATTGAAGATTTAAATGCACATAAAGATGAGCTAGATAATAAAATTGTTGGGATTGAACCTGGTAGTAGCCTTATGAATTTAACAAATAAAGCAATGAAGGAATATGATATAAAACTAAAACTTGTCCAATCTTCAGAAGCTGCGATGATGAGCGAACTAAAGAAGGCATATACGAAAAAGAAACCAATCGCTGTTACGCTTTGGAATCCTCATTGGGGCTTTTCAGAATTTGACTTAAAATATTTAAAAGACCCTAAGAAAGTATATGGTGAAAAAGATGACATTTATTACTCAGTTCGTAAAGGTTTCGAAAAAGATCATCCGGATATTGTGAAATGCTTTGATCAATGGAAAATGAACGATGAACAACTAGGTACTTTAATGGTCATGCTAAATAAAACGAAAGATCCGGAAGAAGCCGCGCGAAAATGGATTAAAAAAAATCAAGCTTTAGTTGATGAATGGATAAAAGAATAAAGAACGACAAAAACAGGCTAGAGAATTCAACCTATTCTCTAGCCTGTTTAATATTATTTTTTCTCAATAACTGCATCGACAATTCCATATTCCTTCGCTTCTACTGCCGTCATAAAATAATCTCTTTCTGTATCATGAGCTACCTTTTCTACTGGTTGCCCTGTTCGATCAGATATGATTTTGTTAATATCATGTTTTAACTTTAATATTCTTTTTGCTGTAATTTCAATCTCCGTTGCTTGCCCTTTTACACCGCCGAGCGGCTGATGAATCATAATTTCACTGTTAGGGAGCGCAAATCTTTTTCCCTTTGCGCCAGCTAATAGTAAAAGCGCACCAAATGATGCCGCAAAGCCCATACAAAGTGTTTGCACATCTGGTTTAATAAGGTTCATCGTATCTAATATTGCAAATCCTGCTGTCGTTGAACCGCCCGGACTATTGATATAGAGGAATATATCTTTTTCTGCGTCTTCCGCTTCTAAAAATAATAATTGTGCTACTACACTGCTTGCAACTTGATCGTTAATTTCTGAACCGATCATAATAATTCGGTCTTTTAATAACCTTGAATATATATCATAGGAGCGCTCTCCTAATTTCGTTTGTTCTACTACGTAAGGAATTGCATTCATATTAAATCCCTCCATCTATTTTATGCCGCACTAAGCATACAACTGTAAGAAGAAGGTTTTTTCATACTGAATAATAACACCGGTTGTATTGATGGTAACTTAGTGAAGTCTATTGTTGGGAGAAGTTTCGTCAACAATTCAGGTCTTTCTTCACGAATAGAAGTTACAACGATTTCAACATCATCCGTGTACTCCACTATTTCAATGCCTTCTTCACTTACAGTTTTCAGCCTATTTCTACTCCTAAATAACGATGCTTTTACTGCACCTTCTGATACCGAACATACTTTAGCGATATCCGCGATACTATACTGAAAAACATCCTTCAATAATAAAATTACAGATTGTTGCACATTTAACGAAGACAATACTTTCCCTACCATTTCATGCAAATCTGCAATTTTTTCATGTGGTTCTTCAAATGTAATTTGCTGTTCTAACTTTTCTTGAACGGATTTTGATTTCATTTGATCTAACCATTGATTTCGAGCAATTTTATACAGAAGTGTTATACAAATTTTCTTCTCACTATACTTTTGAAGAACTTTGCAAATTGCTTCTTGGGCAAGGTCTTCCCCATCCCATTTATTCTTCGTCAAAAACGTACAGTATCTTTTTACCTCTGCATAATGTTCGATTAATAAATTTATATTTGAATGATTCATATCGATATGATTCTTTAAAATCTGAGTTACTTTTGTGCACAAAATAACCACTCCTTTTCAGCGCTTATTTATTAAACGATTGAACAAATAAAAAAGTTACGGTGCTTGTAAAAAAATTTTATGTTTATGTTCATGAATACGGGTCATAAATATGTTATATAGAATTTTACATGAGGAGGAATCAATTTGCCAAAATTAACAGTGGAAGGTACCGGAACTTTTGATATTAAAAAAGGAACGAAATTAGTATTAGCACTTGAAGATAACGGTGTACACATTCTTCATCGTTGCGGTGGCAAAGCCAGATGTACAACTTGCCGAATTGAAGTCATTGCAGGTGATTTTTGCGAGGCGACAAATGATGAAAAACAAGCTATTACGGAAAAAGGAATTGAAGACCACTTACGATTATCGTGCCAAATGCGTGTACATAAAGATATTACTGTTCGCCCTATACTTACAGTTGAAAATTCCGGTTTAGATGCTGGACCACGCCCGGCGGAGTAAAATGATGAATTTAAAACAACTTGCAGGCGAATATGCTGCTGGCTTTGTAAGAGATGGTATGACGATTGGACTTGGTACGGGTTCAACCGTATATTGGACGATACAAAAGTTAGGTCAACGTGTACAAGAAGGGTTATCTATTCAAGCTGTACCGACATCAAAAGAAACTGAAGTATTAGCAAAGCAATTATCTATTCCGCTAATCTCTTTAAATGAAATTGATATACTTGATCTCACAATTGATGGAGCAGATGAAATGAATTCAAATTTACAGTTAATAAAAGGCGGCGGTGGTGCATTACTTCGTGAAAAAATTGTTGCCGCTTCCTCTAAAGAACTTATCATTATTGCAGATGAATCCAAACTCGTTTCACACTTAGGTGTCTTTCCACTTCCTGTTGAAATCATCCCCTTCTCTTGGAAGCAAACTGAAAAGCGAGTGCAAGCTTTAGGATGCGAAACACGTTTACGTATGAAGGATGACGGACCTTTTATAACTGATAACGGCAATTTAATTATTGATAGTATTTTTCCAAACAAAATATTGAATCCAAATGAAACACATACAAAGTTAAAAATGATTACCGGTGTAGTTGAAACAGGATTATTTATTAATATGACGAGCAAAGCGATCATCGGAACAGAAAACGGTATAAAAGAATATTAACCATATTAAAAACTGACTTTCGCAAGTCAGTCTTTTTTTTGTGCTTTTATAGCATTACATTATGATATACTATGAAAACACATTCATAACACACTAGAAAGGGCTGAACAATTTGCAATCCAAACTCATAACAGAACTTACAGATTTAGAAACTGCCTTTCACATTCGAAAAGAAGTCTTTGTAAAAGAACAAGGTGTCCCACTTGAAGATGAATTCGATACATTTGATGAAATCGGTGAGAAATGTAAACATGTTTTAGTTTATTATAATGAGCTTCCTGTAGGAACTGGTCGTATACGATTCGTTGACGGAATGGGTAAACTAGAACGAATTTGTATTTTAAAAGACTATCGCAAATACGGATTAGGAAAAGTAATAATCAAAGCACTAGAAGAGATTGCTCGTAACAAAGAAGCAAAAAAAGTTAAACTACACGGTCAAACACAAGCTGAAGGGTTTTATGAAAAATTAGGTTATCAAACTTCTTCCGACGTATTTATGGAAGATGGAATTCCGCACATACTTATGATGAAAGAATTGGCGTGATACATAGGGTATTATATGAATCTGCATTATGGATTCATATAATACCCTTTCTGTATCTTATTCGTTTCAAAGCCTCTTTAATGAATATTCTAGACGGAAATTTAGTGCTATCCCAACAATACTATGAATAGAGATGCATTCGATATATACTCTTATACCGCTAAATTTACGCTTCTTACAAATAAAAAAATGGTGATCCTTGCACACTCAGGAATCATCGTTTTTTTATTTGTATAACGTTTAATTTGATTTTATTCTTGTAGAAGAGGCTTTGCTATTCCATATTCTAAATCCATCACCCATACTGTAATTCGTCAAATTATAGACTGCACAAGTATTTATTAGTCCTAGTATACGCTCCGTTCATAAATGAATGATCCAAGCGATGTTTTTTAAAACAATAGATTCTTGGAAAAAGACATTCGCATTTTAATAATTGATATTTCTCGTAACTTAATATACCCTATTATTAGCAATGAGTTGCATAATTAGAAGTCATCACCAAGAGAATCTGCAGGTATGCAGGTCCTTTTTTATAACATAACTCAAACAAAGCAGAGGTGAAAAGAATGGGGACATTAAAATCTTTAAAGCGTGACGTATACTTATTTATTGCAGGATTAATTTATTTTTCTACAATATGCATTTCAATATATATTACAGAAAATACATTTAACTGGCTGAGTTTTATTCTCGCACTAGCAATGTTATGTAGCTTAGTATTAAGTTTATCAGATATAAAAAATAAAAATTACAAGATAAAATAAAAAGCATCCTATTTAGATGTTTTACTTTCATTTTCTAAATAATATTGTCGCCCATAACCATACAGTTACCGCATACAATACATATTAAACCTAACAAAATTCATTCTTTCCATTTCATCAATTCCTCGCTTCATATAACATAAAAGTGTCTATACCATTTAATATAGACACACTTTCACATGTATAGTTTTAATAACGGCCTGTAAATTTTAAAATTTCATCTGCAGCTTGCTTATACCCACCTGATTTTCGGAATGACTCCTTCATATTCAAAGCAGTTTCTTTGAATGAAGAGTTATTTAATACTAAATCTACACTTTCACGTAGTTGATCCTCAGTTATTTCTTTCATATGTAACTTAATTCCTGCCCCGAGAGTCTCCACCTGCTTCGCAATTACTGGCTGATCCGCACTTTGCGGAATTACAATTAGTGGCACCCCATTATAAAGTCCTTCATGTGTACTGTTCATCCCGCCGTGTGTAATAAATAGTTTCGTATATTTGAGAAGTTCAGTTTGTGGTACATAGTTTTTCACAATGAAGTTTTTAGGGATATTACCTAAATCACTTATTTCCGTTTTGTTGCCAATAGACATAACAATTGTATGCTTACTATTCTCGAACGCCTTCATACAAAGTTTATAAAAATCAAGCGCTCCATTAAAAACAGTACCTAATGAAATGTAAATCAGGCTTTTTTCTTCAATTGAAGTGTAATCAAAACCTTCATTTTTTACTTGTGTAGAGATAGATGGACCCACAAATTTGAATGTTTCATTAAATGTATCCCCAAAAGGTTGGAACTCCTTAATTGTATACACAATAGTAAGTGAAGCTGGATTACAGAAAACTTCATACGGTGCGTTTATATCAACACCATATTTTTCTTTAATTCCATTAGTTAAGTTTTCAAAATCATTATGTACTCTATCCTGAACTTCCAGTGGGATATTTTTAGAAAGATGGTCTAACATTTGTTTAAATGATTTTTCGTCCTGTGCAAACGATGTGCATGAATTTATTGCTGGAAGCTTTAGAATTTGAGCAAGTAAACGGCCACAGCCAAACATAGAATCATGAATCATGTAATCAAAATGTTCTCCTTCAATTTGTTCTAAAACACTAGATATTACAACATCCGTTGTATGTAGAAGGCCGTTTATTCTTTCCTGTAAATAATTTCTACCACCGGAAAGAAATGCTTGTATAAATTTTTGATCGTCAAATGTTCGTACAGTAGCACCTGTCTTCTCAATACGATCCCTGAAGGCCTCTATTGAAAAATAAACTACCTCTTCACCACGAGAAATCAGTTCTTCTACAACTTGTAATGTTGGATTTATATGTCCTTCTGATCCAGCGTTAATGAATAAAACACGTGCCATTATAAACACTCCTTAAATTTAAAAATTTCTATGTTGTAAAGAGTATGGATACTTTCCATACTCTTTACGGTGTTATATGTATCATTTTCCTGCTAAATTGACCTAGCAAGCCTAAAACCAAGATCATCTATATAAAATGTAGGATGACTACGACGGCGACAAGTGGCACCGCAACCTCTAGCTGCTTCAGCCCAACTACCACCACGAAAAATGCGGTATGACCCGTACACTGTTTCATCATACAAATCATAGCACCATTCCCAAACGTTCCCTAACATATCATAAAGTCCCCATGCATTCGGCTCTTTTTTACCGACGTCATGAATTTGTCCATTTGAATTTTCATTATACCATGCTATTTTCTGAAGTTCCCCATACGTATATCCCGTCGTACCAGCTTTACATGCGTATTGCCACTCTGCCTCAGTCGGTAATCGATAGCCATTTGAATGTAAGTTACAACTAACCTTTTTCCCATCATCTTGTATAGAATAATACTCTGTAAACCCTGCTATTTTAGACAGTAAATTACAAAAAGCAATTGCATCATGCCATGAAATATTTACAACAGGTTTATTACCATTTTCATTACCATTTAGTGCACGATTCGTAATTGCGTAATATATTTCCGCTGTTACAACATACTTTGCAAGAAGAAATGGTTTTATTTGAACTTGCCATTCTTTTTTTATTCGATCATCTCTTAATTCCACTTTTCCTGCTGGAATTTTCACCATATTAGAATCAACCGGGCCAATGAATCTATTCAATCCTATCCCCCCATGTTACTTCTTTTTATAATCTAACTATTTATGGTATCGTGCTTCTCTAAAAATAGTCTTACTTCATTTGAAGATTTTAAAATAATAACATCTGTATCCTTACTCAATTGATTTAGCCTCTTTAAAATTGAAGGGCGTTTAGTTTTAGGATACTCCCATATCCATTTGAAAAATTGCAAGTCAAATCTTTCTTCACATCCAGCACCCATATCCGGTCTTGTTTTATTTCGATATTGTACAATTCTCTTAAAAGCACGATAAACACATATTGTTCTATGAATATCAAGGAAGATAATTGTATCAGCTGCGTTAATTCTTATGTCCATTGTCCCGCCATAATTCCCATCAATAATCCACTTTTCTTCTTTAACTAATTCATTTTGAACCGTTCTTTGTTCCTCTTTCGGTACACCCTCCCAATTTGGTTTCCAAAATAGTGCATCAAGATGATGCACCTTAATATTTAATTTATTCCCTAACTGTTTTGCTAATGTAGATTTTCCTGAACCACCAGAACCTATTAATATTATTTTTTTCATATGAGTACGATTCTTTCTATAGATTCTTCAATATCTTCCTTATTAGCAAAAATCCATAAAAACATCTCTTCATTTAACTTTAGTAAATCTTTTAACTGAACAAAATAAGTAATAAATATAATTTGAATTGAAAGCATTACATACCAAATTGATTGTAGTTCTTCTCTCGTTAAAATGTTTTGCTTATAATATCCTTTAAAAATTTCACTTACAATTTGTAACCATTTCCCTCTTAATGTTTCATCACTAAATATCTCACTTAAAATACTTGTACAGCAATAGCATAAATCGAATACTCTAACGTTTTCTTCTAGAAGCTCAAAATCGATAAACCCTTGAAAATCACTTTCTCTAAAGATTACATTTGATAAGTGCATATCGCGATGAATAATTTGTTTCGGTAATGAGTGAACCGTTTCCTTGAAAGTTGTATGTATTTGATCCATTTTTTGAATTACATCCTGATGAACATGCTCATTCTTTACTAAATTCGGTAATGCCGATTCGTATACCACTTTATATAACTCTCTTTTTATTAACTCGTTAGCACTATTCACTAAATTTAGTTCGTGATGTAAATTAGCTATTTCCTCTCCAATTGTGCTTCCTAGCACTTTTAGCTTTTCTGTATCTTTTATTTCTAGTACACTTCCGGCAACATATTCGTACAAACAATAATACTTCTCTTTATAAAATACGTACCTTTCATCATTTCTCGTTTTTACTAATTTTTGTACTTTAGCTCCTTTTTCATCAAGCTGTTCTAATACATTTAGTTCAACTAGAAACTGTTTTATCAATCCCTTTTCCTTTAAAATATACGCTTTATTATTACAATGAATCTTTGTTACGTTTGGTTGTATTTCAGTAGCTGTGACATCTTTATCTTGAAACCAAAACTTTGCAATTTCTAATATATCCTTCATGTACAAATCCCCCTTTTTAAAGTCACTTATTTCTTCCATAATATATACTCGCAAAACAATCCGACTCCAACACCAATTGTGTAAGCCACTAAATCACTCCATAAAAATCCGTAACCTAATACGAGTCCACCTAAAGTCGTTGCGCGAATGCTATCAATCCATTCCGCATGGTACAATTGGCTAATTTCAATCCCGTAGCAAAATATCAAACTAATAAAAGCTAATTTCCTCGTTTCTATTTTAGGAAACAAAAATCCGAATCCAGTAAAAATCATTAATGCCCATAAAACATCACCTAAGTACTCATTTAACAAATCTGGTAACGCAAAAGCAAACTTTCTTGAACTAAGACCTAAAATAATAACAACTATAGTAAACAATGCATATAGTAATCTATTTCGTTTCGTATTCATTTCAAAATCCCCTAATTCATAATTTTAAACTGCAAATAGCTAGTAAAATATAATCATTTTACTAGCTATTTATAGTCGACTTCACTTTGTATTTAATCCAATAACTCTTGCTGCTTTTTCTTTGAAAACGATTGTAATACTAAATCATACGACCAATCTATCATCTTATTAATTTGTTCTTGTCCTACATCCTTATGTATGTACACCGTATTCCAATGTTTTTTATTCATATGATATCCAGGAATAATTGTTTCCGGGTAATCTTCCCTTATTCGTAAAGAGAGTTCTGGATCACATTTTAATGTAATTGCAGCTTTTTCCCCTTCTTCATGATTCACTATCGCAAATATTTTATTATTTAACCTCATACATGTTGCACTCCAGCCATCTGGAGAATCTTCTGTCGCTTTTCTTTTCGATAAACAATATGCTCTTGTTGCATTCATTCTAATTGGCACCTCTTATTCTTTCACTATTTGATTACGATGCATCACAATTTGCTTCGTCTCTTGAAATTGCTGTTTACCATAAAACTTTATTAGTTTCTCTCCGCAAAATAGACTAACAATATCAATATGAGAAATCTCTTTCAGTAACAATGTTAGCATCTTCTCACCAATTCCTTTGTTTCTTACACTTTCATGTACGACAACATCTTCAATATACGCCCGAAAAACACCATCAGTAACAACTCTAGCAAATCCAATTAATTCGTTTTCTTCCCATACTCCAATTGCTATACTATTTTTTAACATTTTTTCAATATCGACTTCTTTTCTTTCTGGCCACCAGCCTACAGAATCGTAAAGTTTCTTTATTTTTTCTACACAGATTGGTTGTTCATGTTGTAATTTATACGTGTACATTTTCTTTCTCCCTCCCATCAACTAGTATACATAATATTATTATAATCTCTTTTCTAAAAAGTGTTGACTATGCGCTTTAGGATGATCTTCAACAACACCATATTCTCGGTATCCGTGCTTTTTATAAAAATCTGGTGCTTGGAAACTAAATGAATCTAGTAAAATGAGTCTACACCCTTTTTCCTTCGCAATGTCCTCAATTTTATGTAGCAATTGACTACCATAACCATCATGACGAACTGATTCATCCACCCATAAAAAATCGATATGAAGATGATAAAAATACATCGTTCCTGTTACCCCGCCAAAGATTTTTCCATCTTCATCTTTCACTACGAAGCTTACTTGTTCCATCGGTTGCTTTACTTCATCTTTTAATATAGACATGTTATATTGAATCACTTTATTTTTAATGTATTCTCCTTCAGTGCGAGAACCGGTTTCTATATGCTTCATATATACTTCTTCCTTTCAATTCTTATAATTTTCACTGCATCATTTCAATAGATTGATCAATACAAATCTACCATGTGTAACAAAACAAAAAACTAATTAATCCCGGCATTGATACATGCCTCGTCCTTGCATAACTCATGACGATTAAACTAGTAATTTATAATAAAATAGATGGCCAAAAAATAAGTACTGTTTTAAGTAAAACCATGTTCCTTATTTATTTTAGAATAGGTTTATATTTGTTTCATAAGGGCTTATGTTTATTTTTATTTTTAAAGGCTTTTTCCTTATACTTAAGTGTTAGCCAAATCATAGACTATAGAGTGTAAGTGGGTGAATGATAAGGATGGTGTAAAAATGAGTGAATTTAAAAAGAAATTTCATATTCCGTGCGAATGTTTTGGTCCCCCTATGCCTCCACCTGAAATTGGTCCAACGGGTCCAACGGGTCCAACAGGTCCGACAGGTCCAACAGGTCCAACAGGTCCAACAGGTCCAACAGGTCCAACAGGTCCAACAGGTCCAACAGGTCCAACAGGTCCAACAGCAGTAGGGTGTTGTCCATGTAATAATATTCTTGACAACCCTGGATTTGACGAGCCAGCAGTAGTAGGAGATCCAGTTCCAGGTTGGAATCAAGCAGGTTCCGTTTCAGAAGTAGGGTTTCCAAACGTTCATAGTGGCCGGTTTCTGTCAGATGGTTCATTTAGTCTCTTAGCTGCATCAATTAATCCAGGTGGAAGTATTAATCAAACAGTTGATGTTGACGCAGGTTGTTGTTATACGCTTTCTTTTGCTGCAGATGTAAGGGATGGTGCATTTCTTATAGCTTCAGTATCTTTTCCAGAACTTGGGCAAGCATGTCCTCCTGCCCCTGTAACTCTTGGTCCATTAAACATTCCACATATTGTACCAGTTATGAATCAGCCGCAATCTCTTTTCCAACATTATATCCTTGTTGTATGTATACCAGCTACTGTAACTACAGCATGTATTTCTTTCCAAAATACTGCTACAGGCGGAGAAGGTGCAACAGCTTTTGTTGACAATGTAGTATTTCAGCCGACTGGTGGACCTTGTACTTCGTGTTCACAAAATTTCTAATGTATTGATGTACTTGAAGCTTTTCGTTTTGCTGGCGGATCACAAAACCATTAAGGAGAGCCTTTGTGCTCTCTTTTTATGTTAGAAATCACCAGACACTCCCACATGCTGAGCGCATTACCTTATAGTCTCGATATATATGAGGGATTCACCTTTGTAAACGGCATACTCCTTTAGGTGCACTATTCTCCTCCCTTCTATTCAAATAACGTTTTTATTCAATTATCGGTTACAACGTTTGTTTCACTTGTCATCTTATATTCTTTATATAAGCACTTGAAAGCTTCTAGAATTGTTTCATCAACCTCTTTATTATCAAATCGATTAGGTAAATCCTTTCCCCCAATTACATAAAGAAACGGAAATTCATGAAACATTCCTATTATACCAATATTTATTGTGGCCGTGGATAATCCGCCTGTCATATGTGCTAAATGATAATACGGTATACCTTCATACTCTCCTTGTTGCATTACCATTCCACTTATAATTGGTTCCCATAATTCTGGTGCGGATTTGTAGCCTTGAAAAATGTGTACTAAAAGTGAATGTACTTGATTTAACTCTCCAACATTTTGTTCATCTCTAGGGTTTTCTTGTATGTGAATCTTGGAAAAGTTCGTTGAAACATATTCTCTGACAGTATCCCATCCTCCGCAGTGCATAACAATTGACTGAGCAATATAGCTGTCGTGACATGCTATCATTACTTCAACCGCTTTACTAAGTGTTAATGTAGCTCTGCCTTGTAAGTGAGGATATAACTGCGCACTATCTTCATTTGGATTAAACTTAATGTGATGAAGTGTATCATTCCAACTAATTAGTTTATCCTTTACCATCTTTGCTACTGCAAATCCAATTGCAACTTTTGCTGCTGATGCTAACGGAACGTATAGCTCATTGTTATGGGTAGCAACTATATTTCCATTCTTTGTTGAATAAACAAGTATTCCAACTTGACCAGTTTGTATTTCTTTAATTTTTCCAATGACAGCCTGCATATTCATCCCTCTTTTTATATCGTTTTATCATCTTCTCAAAATTCGATATAGAATATAAGAATCCTTTTTTGCTAAATGATAATCATGAACACAATAAGAAAAAGATAGTATGAAATTTCTTCACACTACCTTTTAAAATTAATTATTGCGCATAACGAATACATCTATTCTTCGATAGGATTTCCAGGTCCGTTAAGTTCCAATTGATAAAAAGCTAAATCTAGCCATCCATTGAACTTATAACCAGCCTTTTTTATTGTTCCCGAATAAACAAATCCGAAGTTTTTATGCATTGCAATGCTTTTTTCATTTTCCGCATCAATTCCAGCAATTAAGGTCATATATTCTCTTTCTTTTGCAATTGTGATTAATTCTTCCATTAAAGAGGACCCAATTCCATTTTTTCTATATTCCCTATCAACATACACAGAATGTTCAGCTGAATATTTATAGGCAGGCCATGCCCTAAAGGGGCCAAATGTCGCAAATCCTACTACTTTATTATCTAGCTCATAGACTAAAATTGGATAGCCATCAGCCTTTTTTTGTTCATACCAATCTATTCTATTTTCAAGGGTTACAGGATTATACGCATATACAGCTGTTGAATTAAGGATTGCATCATTATAAATATCTAAAATAAATGTTACATCTTTTTTCATTGCTTCCCTTATCATTGTTTTCTTCCTTTCATAATGATCTTTCTCTGTACCATTCTTTCAACTGATCTACCTAATAATAATACAAACTTATTTTTACAACCGAATTCTAGATTTTCGAAAACCATCAATTGAATTTAGTACCGCAGATATTATGGAGATAATTATCCCTCCACCAATTAACCACGTTTTAAATTCCTCTGGAGAAATTGTAAACACATTTGCCACATACGTAATGAATCCTTCGTTAAATAAATGAGGATTTACTACGATTACAATGAATACTATTGTTGCAGCTAACTGTAGGATTGCATTCCCAATTGCCAATCTTTTCGTCCATTGTCCTTGCACTAACTTATAAAGAGATATACCTATCTCGAAAACAATCATAATTACAACGATTGGCCAGTACTGAAGTAAAACATCTTGATTAAAAGTTGGCGCGACAAACTTCAGTCCATTTGCTGTACCATTATATACGCCAACAAGATGATTCGCATAAAAGTAAAGTGTAGCCCACACTGCTGTCCACATCAAACCTCCAAAAACTTCAAACTTTGAGATTGCCTTTTTCTTTGGCACATACGAGATATTTTTCAAATCATCAGGCGTCCATTTTTTTAAACTTGTCGTCAACGGTTGGGTACCTTTTTCTTTATCTGTTCTTTCTAAAATAGCAAATACAAGTGTCAACCAGAAAAATACATGGAGGCCTACTTCGACAATTTCCCCAATGCCTTTACCTATCAATTGTAAAATAACATTTAATACTGCTTGATCACCAGTATAGCCTATAAAATTTTCTGCAACCATTGAAATGAGTGCGATAACAGCTGCAATTGGTATGATCATTTTTAATAATGTCGTATACACATCAAAATAACGTGGCCCAATTAAATGCATCGGTCTATCCAAATAACCATTAGCCAATGAAACTGGGCTCCCCAATTTTCCAAGGACACTCTTTACATCTTCCTCATTGTACTCATCAGGTAACATATCCTCTATTGTCGACCGTAATTCAAGCGTAATATCTTCACGATTTTTTTCAGGTAATCTCTTCGCAACTTCCTCGACGTACATATCAATCAAACTCATTCTTTTCCTCCTCCTTTAATAAGTTATACAGTTCTTTCGAATCCTTTATCCATTCCTTTTTTAACTGCAAAAATATCTCTAATCCGTATTCACTTAAAACATAATACTTACGAGGTCTACTCTCCGTCTTATCCCAACTACTCGTCACTAGCTCCTGCTTTTCTAATCGGCGAAGTAGTGGATATAAAGTACTTTGATCGATTACGATTCCTGATTGCTCCAATAATTGGACAAGCGAATATCCATATTGCGGCGTTCTTAGTTGACTTAAAACCGCTAATGTCAATGTCCCTCTCCTTAGCTCAGTAATTAATGAATTTAATAAAGTATCCATTCACCCACCTCATTTTCATTACTATATGTCATACAGTATGTGTTTTATACTATGTATCGTACAGTATTAGTGTGACAAAAACAATAATTTTTCAAAAAATATATACAATAAAAAGCACAAACTATATAATTTGCGCTTTTCTAGCAAACTTAAATACCTATAACACTCTTAACTTTTTCCCTCTGGTAATAAAAAATCTCCCTTTTCTTTAAGAAATGGAACAACACCTACAATTGCCTCAAAATTGATTACTCCATATACATGCGGGTATTCTTGACCGTTAGAAGCAAGTTCATATTTTATTTCTGCATTTACTAGGGATGGATCAATTGTAAGTAATAATACATCTTCTTCATGACTGAAATGTTTTTGAGCAACTTTTAAAGCTTGGTCTAATAATGAACAATGAATGAACCCCTCATCTTTAAGAGAGGCTTCATTAATCTCTCTAGTTGTTTTGGCGATTTCCCAATTTCTTTTTGTTATTACTTTTGTAATCATTCCATTTTCTCCTCCGTATCTTTATATAGAAAAACAAGAGGTCTTCTGTTCATTACTAGAAAAGCCTCTTGAATTTGTTGTATATCCCTATCTCTTAATTAACGGAGATACTTCCCCACTATAGAAAATCCATAAATCATGCAGCGATCTTGTACATCCGACATACAATAATTTCGCATCATGTTTTGTATTTTTGTAATGCTCCTCATCAACGTCGATTAGAAGTACTGCATCAAATTCTAATCCTTTCGCCAAGTATACAGGTACTACCGAAATGCCACCTTCATACTTACTTTGATCTGCTTCAATGAAGTTAACAGTCAACCCTGCATTTGTTAATTTCTCATATATATCACGGCATTCATCATCTGTTCTTCCAATTACCGCAATTGTTTTCACATCTTCATTTTGTAAATGCTGTACTGTCTGTAAAACTTCAGTAAATTGGTCCTCTGCCCGAATTACTTTCACGTCTTCACCGCTACGGAAAACTGGTGTAGCAAGTCCTACAGGAATTTCTGCATTTCTTATTATTTCATTCGCAAATTCAATAATTTCTTTTGTAGAACGATAACTTCTCGTCAGTTCATAATAACCTGTTTCTTGGAATACTTCCTTAAAAGCATTCCAATCTTCAATTCCTTGATAATCATAAATCGCTTGAGATAAATCACCTAATATAGTGAAAGAATTACCTAGTGTAATTTCTTTTAATACATATACTTGGAATGGCGAGAAATCCTGCGCTTCATCAATAACGACGTGATGGAACTTTTGTCCAATTTCAATTCCTGTTATGCGATGATGTATGTAAATTAAAGCTGGTAAGTCTTCTACATACACTTCCTTTTTACGACAATTCTTTTCTGTTTCTTGAACAAGTTCTTCAGGTAATACTTCGAGTATTTCTTTACTCTTTATCATTGAATTATATAGTGAAAGCGGGCTCATTTTCGGCCAAAAATTCATATATGTGTTCAATCTCTTTGTCGCTTCTTTTTTTAGTAATTTTTTCTCGTTTGTTTCTCCAAACTTTTTAAGCTCAATTTCAATCCAGCGCTTCATACGGCCGACTAAACGTTCTCTTCTTTTCTTTAATGGATAGTGTTTATATTCAACCTGCATCCATTTTTTAACGTCTTCCACTGGAATAACAGCTTTATCCCATGCCTCAAAATCTTTTGTTGGCATTAAATCTTTTTCAAATTGAATCATTCTTTCTTCAATAAACGACTTAAATTCCAGCGTGCCTTTCAATTTACCTAGCATAACCTTTTTTTCATCGCGATTAATTGAGAAAGCTTCTTTTAATTTTTCTTCTGTCTGCTTCAGTTTCACTGAACCCTCTAGCAGACGCAATGCCCAATCTGGAAACGTTGTTTGACTAATATTTCCTACCCCTAACTCAGGAAGTACACTTGAAATATAGTCTAAAAACAAACTGTTTGGAGCGAATACGATCATTCTCTCCGCTTCAAGTTGTTCCCGATATTCATAAATTAAAAAAGCAAGGCGATGTAAAGCGATCGTTGTTTTTCCGCTCCCTGCAACCCCTTGAATTAATAATGGTAAGTTTCTTTCCGCACGAATAATATCATTTTGCTCCGATTGTATAGTCGAAACGATATCTTTTAATTTATTATCTTTATTCTCACCTAATCGATATAGAAGAAAATCATCAGCATGCGAGACATCTTCATTTCCTTTTACATATGTATCAACAACACGTTCTAGTTCTCTCTTTCGAATCGAAATGTTTCGTTTTAAATAAACATCGCCTTCTACTAATCCGTCTGGTGAATGATAAAATGCCAGTTCATCACCACCGGTAAATGAATAAAACATACTCGCGACAGGTGCTCGCCAATCAATTACAATTGGTTTCATCGTATCTTTATCTGAAACACCTACTTTACCGATGTAAATCGGCATTACATCTTCCTTGCCATCCTCCTGAAAATCTAATCTTCCAAAGTACGGCTCATGTACACCAATACGTAAATTTTGTCTATTAGATTCCCTCATACTTTCAAGAATTTGCTCTTTAAAATCTTCTCCATAATAAACCGGGATTTTTTCAAGCTGTTCTAATTGATCATCCATCGTACTTAAAGTATCTTTCATTTTTTGTAACTCTTCTTCAAAAATGTTGTTCATTTGATGATTCCCTCCTGTCCGTTCCAATTTTTTCAGTCGAGATACAATTGTAATAAAAATCCATTCATAAAGTCAATAGTTTGATTGAGAATTTTCCAAATTAAAGAAAAACACAAAAAATATGCCTCTTTATCTAAGCTTTTGAAGTATCTTTAAAACAAAATTTTCTCTCTCTTTATTTTTTTCATTTCATAAATTGCTTACAAAAGGAACTGTATGTGAAAATAATCATTCTAGTTATCCGAATCATTCCACTGACGACTTATTTCTAGGCCATAATCCATATCGTACACTTCTTTTATAGCTTTAACTTTTTCAAGACTTTCATCGCTAAACACAGGTTTATTTTCGAAAGAATGTAGAACGATTCTTTCAAGAAGAACGCCCAGCGAAATATCATGATATTCTGCCATCGCTTTCAAAACTTTTACCATTCTTTTTTCCATCCTAATACCAGTTTGCACACGTTCAACTTTAATTTTTGTTTTTTTTTCATTTATTTGTTCATTATTTTGTTTCATAGATTCACACCCTTAATGCAAAAATGTTATTTTATTACCTTGATAACAATGTATCATTATAACACTGATGTATATTTTGTCAATTGTGTCATTTTATTATTGGTTAATCATTATAGATTCTCACCTTATTACTATTATCAAGATAATGTAATTTGCATCCATATAACGAAAAAAACGCTATTCTTTTTATAAAAATACACAAAAAGGATGGCGTTTTTAATATAAATTTATCGATTTCAAATGAACTAGTATTAGTTTTTAAGGACATACAATGATATATGCCGTCTAATAATTTGAAGTGATTAGTTAGAAAGATTTGATTCGTTTAACAAACTAGTGAATATATTTCACAAAAACTAGTATACCTTTGTGTTTTATTTAGCCAAAACATAGCTCATTCTTCATTAACCCAACCTTTCAGTCTTTTAGAAGCTAACAAAGATATTTATATGAGTATAGAAGCACTCAATCAACAATGCATACCAATTATTTACTTTATTAGATTCTATAAATTTAAAATTCCCTTCACATAAATTTAACTTAATGTGTATGAGGGAGAAGCAAAATCTATTCTTTATTTCTTTTTTACTTTTATACGATACGATAAGCAATCATGTAAAGAAGCTTGCTCTTTATATCGCGATTTCTCAAAATCAAATGCGCCACCCGGGAAAATTGCTACAATATTTAAATTTACTTCATCACATAAATCACTAATCTCTTCAACTGTATAGCAACGTAAAGACTGTGTTACAATCTCATTAGGCTGATTAGGATTCCACCAATGATCTAACATTCTTTCATTTATACTATCATATTCATATTTTCTCATAGCTGAACTTAATGGCATTTCTTGTCCACTTACCTTTTTCCAATACAAAGGTTGATAAATATCAATAAGTGCACATCCATCTTCCTTCATCCAATCTTTAATCCGTTTTAGTAGAAACAATTGCTCATCATCTGTTCCTACACCAAATCCATCTAAATAACTAACCACATCAAATTTTTCTTCAAAGTTAATTTGATAAAAATCTCCACAATGAATGGCAATATCACTACTAGAATGTTCTTTTGCAAAAGAAACCAGCTCTGATACAAGTTCAACAGTTGTCATTCTCACATGTAACTTAGACATCGCTCTAGCAAATCCACCATTCCCTGCACCAAGTTCTAACATCGTTTGAAACGGATATCCAACTTGTTCTTGCACCTCTTTAGCAACCTGCTCTAGCCAGTTTTCCGTATTTATATCATAATTCGACAATTCAAATTGTTTTTTGTAAAATTCTTTCACATTTAACTCGTTCATTATTATTCTCCTCCTGCAATAGATTTTTCTACTACAGGTGAGAAACTAAATTTCTAATACCCATGAAAAATCCCCCTTATTATTTCCCTACATTTATAATTTATCATAATAATAAAAATTTTAAAAATACAAATTCAAAAAGCAGATAATGGATTATTCCACTATCTGCTTTTACATCATTCTATAGCTTCTTTTATTTTCCTTTTTGATACTCCAGCCAATCACCAGAAATGATAACTTTCTTTAACATTTCACTATCTTGAGCAACATACACATATGCATGTATTTCTCTATCCCCAAAATAAATAGTTTGAGTGATCCTGTCATATAAATCACTCTCTGCATTACCTGTATATTCTTCGAGTTCATCTAATTTTTGCAAAACCTCATCATCTACTTCGTAAACTTCCCCATATACCTTTTCCCCGTTTGAACAAATCATTGCAGGATACCCTTCACCTGTATCAAATAATTCACCATACGTCCATGCTGCGTCTGCGATGCATGTTGCACCTTGCATATAATGAGCATTCGTTTGCTCTTTTCTTAACGTGCCATACACAAAAACATGATACATATATTCCTATCCCCTTTATATGTCTCTACTTTCTTATTTGTAAATAAGCACGAATCATAAAGTAACTCACTTCATCTGGAAGCTGTTCTTTAATAGATTTCAAACCGCCTTCTGCATTTTGTACGGCAGTTTCAATTAGAGCTTCATACTCTGCTGGAACAAAGCTGTTCCAGTCTACTTCCATACCATCTTCAAAGCAACGGATTAAATGATTTTCAATCGTTTGTCTCGATAACCCACGTTCCTTTGCAACCTCATTTAAATCAATACCTTGTTTATACATTTCATATGTTTCTAAATGAGAATTTGCTGAAGCTTTCCCTGACTTTTTACGCTCTGAAACAACTTCCGTCTTAATTGTTTCAGCATAGTTTGGGTTTTCCTCAATAAAGTGCTGCACTGCTTGTAAGAAGTGAGAACCGTACTTCACAAGTTTGTGCTCTCCAATTCCTTTTACAGTTAGGAGTTCAGAGTCACTTTGCGGCATTTTCGCACACATATCTTTTAACGTTTGATCAGAGAAAATAACGAACGGAGGCACGCCTTCTCCTTGTGCAATTTCTTTACGCACTTCACGAAGCACTTCAAATAAAGGATGGTCTTGAACAATTTGTCGTGTTTCTACTCGTTCTTTACGTAAAACGTTCTCTTTACCAAGTAGTACTTCTTTACCTTTTTCCGTTACTTTTAATGTCGGATATGTACCATGTTCAACTGCGATCAACTCGTCTGAAATTAAAAACTCAATAAACTCACTGACTTCTTTCACACTACGATTTGATAAAAGTCCGTACGTTGGCAAAGTATGAAAATTAAATTCAATAACTTTCTTATTTTTCGATCCCGTTAATACTTGTGCAATCATTTGTTTCCCAAATCGTTGGTTCGTCCTAATCATACAAGATAGTACCATTTGTGATTCTCTCGTCACATCGATACTTTCACGATCGTCCGTACAATTACCACAGCGTCCACAATCTTCCCCCGGCTCTTCTCCGAAGTATTGCAAAATAAATGATTGTAAACATTGTTCTGTATGACAGTAATCGGTCATATTTTGCAATTTTTCAAGTTCGTTTGAAAAACGTGATTCTCCAGTTGATTGATCGATTAAAAAGCGTTGTACTTGCACATCTTGAGAAGAATATAACAAAATACATTCACTATCTAATCCGTCACGACCAGCACGTCCTGCTTCTTGATAGTAACTTTCCATGTTTTTAGGAAGTTGATAATGGATTACGTAACGAATATTCGATTTATCAATCCCCATTCCGAACGCGGATGTCGCTACCATAACGCTGATTTCATCTCGTAAAAAGAGTTCTTGTTGTTCATTTCGATCGTGATCGCTCATACCAGCATGATATTTCGATACCGAAACTCCTGCTTTCCCTAAATCTTCATATAACTGATCGACTACTTTTCTTGTAGCTGCATAAATAATCCCAGATTCCTTCTGATTTTGACGAATATAATCTGCTAAATACGCATTACGATCCTGTCCCTTAATTACTGAAAACGATAAGTTCTCGCGCTCGAACGTTGTCATAATTGTATTTTCTTGATTAATTTCAAGCGTACTACAAATATCATCACGCACTTGTGGTGTTGCTGTTGCTGTTAACGCTAAAACGAGCGGTTTTTCTGGAAGATAATCTAATATACGATGTATATGTAAATAACTCGGGCGGAAATCATGTCCCCACTGCGAAATACAGTGCGCCTCATCAATTGCAATCATCGGGATTTTCATATCGATAAGTTGATCAACAAACTCCATAGAATCAAGTCGCTCAGGCGCCACATAAAGCAACTTATAATGTCCTTGTTTCGCCAATTGAATTCGTTGATTCGCTTCTGCAATAGAAATAGAACTATTAATATATGTAGCGGAAATACCATTTTGTATTAATGTGTCTACTTGATCTTTCATAAGTGAAATCAAAGGTGATATTACTAATGTCGTTCCTTCGAATACTAGTGCGGGAATTTGATAACAAATTGACTTACCACCGCCCGTAGGCATAATACAAACCGTATCCTTTCCATCTAATACATTTTTAATTGTTTCATCTTGTCCTCTTCGGAATGACGAATAACCGAAATAAGACGCTAAAAGTTCTTGAGCTTTTGTAAACAAAAAAGAGTCACCTGCTTTTCTTTATCTTTCATCTATTCCCATTATATCATCAAACTGATTCTCGCCACTTTGAATTTTATAAGTATTTGAGTTCTATTTGCTTCCTACGTTTTCCAACATAAAATAAACAAATCTAGTACACAAGAAGAAAGAATCTCAAAATAAATATTCATTTAATTTACCTTCCTAGAATACTACTAATCGTATACATATGAATTTGAGGAGGTTAAATTATGAAGAGTCGTTACAATAGTTCCATCGAATCTAAAGAGTCAAATAAACAACTCCAATTCTCTAATAATGATGCGTGGAAATATGAATCATTTTATAAGTATCAGCCGTTATTTTCTTATAAAAAACTATTTAATTTCCTTTCTCAACTTTTTAGGCGTTAATACATGTGCCAAATATATATCATTCAAACAAATTTTCTCAACATTAAACTTATAGACTTACTACAATACAGTTGTTACCATATATAATAATCTGTTAGATAACCCCCTTATGTTGACCTGCTTAAATTAGCAGGTCTTTTTACACTTGCATATCACGATATATCGTAACCTGATTAAAAAGTCTTTTCTCCATTTTAGAACCCTATTCCATTCTCCACAAATGATTATAATTCCCAAAAGCAAAATATAAATCCTTTACATTCAAACAAGTAATTCATTTTTTCTCAATACACAAAGTAAATTTCATTTGTTACTATGAAGATACTCCAGATGAGTTTTTGCTCATCTACATTATCTAGTTAATGGGGCCTGCCGCGGGAAGCAGGTCCCTTTGACTTTATTAAAGTCCCATTTTCATTTGGACACATTTACCAGGTTTTTTTAAAAGAATTTTGTGATAATATTACGTAGTCGAGTCCGACATCTCGGCAATACCCTTTTGAGGCTCTGCAACTTCCCTTGCAGAGCCTCTTTTACTTTATATTCAATTTATTCATATATACCACAACATTATTCATTGAATTTCTCCATTTCAAATTCCCTGAAAATAATCTAGGACACGTAACTAAAAATAAATCTTTATCATACTTTGAGTTATACATGTTCAAAGGAGTGTTACTATTTATGTATTCTTATTGGCAATCGTATTACTCCCCCTATCATAATCCTTATGTAAACTATGATTTATCCGTACGTAACTACCGAATTAGTAAAAACGAGAATTTTTTAAAAGGGTTTATGCGTTCTTTATGGGAACAACACGTCGCTTGGACGAGATTAGCTATTATAAGTATTGTATTTAATTTACCAGATGTTAATGTTACTGTTGGACGGCTTCTACAAAACGCAACACATATGGGACTATCACTTGAGCCCTTCTATGGCGAGAATGCAGTAAAGAAATATAGTGCATTAATTAAAGATCATTTAGTAATTGCAGCCGATCTTGTGAAAGCCGCAAAAGCTGGTGATCAAAATGCAGCTGCCGCTATAGAAAAGAAATGGTACGCTAATGGTGATGAAATTACTGAATTTCTTAACAGTATCAACCCATATATAGATAAAGAAGAATTCAGAAAAATGTTTTATGAACATTTAGCACTAACGAAAGCAGAAGCACTTGCCTTCCTAAATAAAGATTATGAAGCAGGAGTAAAACTTTACGATAAAATTGAAAAAGAAGCATTAGAAATGGCCGACATGATAACAAATGCAATCGTAAAACAATTTCCTCAAGTATTTCAATAATAAACCGATTTGTCTTCAAATCGGTTTATTATTGTTTCTATCTAGTTTACATTTTAAACCTCTCCTCTTTACATTTAGCTTATATCGATATATTTTATTAATATCCGTTTTTTATAGGAGGAAATAGTTTGATTAACGCAATTGGTCTCGTATTTATTCTCACAAATAAGCACGAGAAAAAGAAAAAAGTTTATCTGAATGAAAAATTCGCATTAATAGACATTATTGATTCTAAAGAAGTAATTGATGATGAAGGTAACTCATTAGTAGAACTAACATGTAAATACAGTATATATTTAGATGAAAAATACTACTGTAAATCTCTCGATGATTATACTGGACAAGTATTCCCCTTCTTAAGCGCTAAAATAGGAAAGGGACTTCTTAGAAACTTAAATTATTACTTTTCTTACGTTGATGCCTATGATAAAAAACCACCTGTTAAAGAAATAAGACCTCTAATGAAACAAGTAACTAACAGATAGCGGACAGTATTCAAAAAGAAAGCACCTAACTTCAGATGCTTTCTTTTTTTGAATCAGTAACTCGCTAACTTTCATCTCCTTCTAAATATATGTACCCAAGCATACTTTAAAATAAAAACATTGGAAGATTAGGCTGAATGAAATATTCAGAATCAATCGTAAGTATACGGCTTCGAAAAATTAGAACAGTTGGTGTATTTTTTATACTATTTTTAATCGCGTGGCTTGGATATACAAAATTCTTTTATGGAAATGGTTTTCTTTTAGAAAAGAAAAATTCAGTTGAAGTAATGAATACTAGCGTTACTGGAGAAATAGAAAAGAATTTCCATGTAAACTTACAAGGCTTTCGCAAAACGAACCTTGATACACTTATAGATGCTAGTAAAACTGATCCGAGTGAATTATCATTAATCGAAATTATTAACACATCTTGTTCTAAAGAGTGCACAAGTGAACCTTCAACTTACGTTAAATCCAACCACGGATATATCTTTTATACAGAATCTAATGGTACGAATATAGCTCTAAAAATTAAAAAGCAAGATTCATGGGAAATCGAAAAGAAATCTGTTCAAAATGGAATTTAAAAGGTTCATACAAAAAAAGAGTACTTTACTTCAAAGTACTCTTTCAAAGAAAATTACCACTTACGACATTTATCATCATCGTCGTCACGTTTACGATTGCGACGGCAATCATCACAATCACAGTCACAGTCACGTTTACGATTGCAACGACAATCATCACAATCTCTGCGTCTACATCTTCCAAACATTAAATCATCCCAAAATCTATTACAATCTCTGCGTCTACAACCACAATTATTACACATGAATATGATTCCCCCCTAATATAAAATAGAATTCATCATATTCTATGTTTAAAAGGGTAAAAAGGCTTGTTTAATAGTCTATTTAAAGTGTATAAATGTGATGTAATTTGAATCAAGTACTAATTCATGCCTATATTTCCTGCTGCCCTTCCACAGCCCCCTTCAATCTCTGCAACATATACCCAATGCCTTTACACCCTTCTAATGGATATGTAATGATTTCTTCTGGATATAGCTTCGTCACAACTTTTTTATGCTTCTTCCCTGCAAGCAATACTATTTCATCAAATTGAAGTAAGCCTTTTTCAATCATCTGTTGTTTTAATTGTTCAATGCTAATAATCTCATCACTCTTTGAATCAAATGCAAGATCATAATTTTCCTGTACAATATCATTTGGCCTTAAAAATCCATGCTTCGCTGATAATATAACCCAATTCTCGAAAAACATAGTTCCATACGCCTGACATGCTTTTCCGAATGGACTAATATATACATTTTTTGCCTCTGCCTCTCCATACTCTGGGTACTTATCCCAAATTTTCTTCTTTCCGCATGGAATTATGCATAACCTTTTCATCGTTATTTCTTACCTCGCTTCTATCTTCCTTATGAAATATCAATTTTCCAGTACATTTTTTTACAGAATACTATATACTAATCTTGAAAGATTAAATTACATTATCTTCTATATTTGGTTTAATTTATTTTAGAGCAGTCTATTAAGCATATATTATTACATAAACATACCGTACTAAAGTCACTTTCATACAGCATGCATACACCCCATCCTTTAGTGAGTTTGTGAAGATTTTGTAAAATTAAATACAATAAATCTTCTAACCGCTATTCAATAGTATAATATACAAATATATTATAAAAAGGAGGTGAATACGTATGAAAAATATACTCCCAGCATTATTAGCTTATATTATCGTTTGTATCATCGCGATTATCATTCCAGCATCTGACGGCTATAATACTGTAGGTTGGAAATTCTTTGTTGGGCAAGCGTACGCAATACCTATTTTCATTATCGCTGCTATTATCACATTTTATATAAATAAGAAAAAGTCTTATGAATAAAAGTTTTTAAGGATAGCTAAAGGCTATCCTTATTTTAATTCGTTAATCAGATCCAGAATAGCGCTAGCAGTATTTTCTATCCTTTCTTCCGAAAAGTCAAACTTAACACCTGTATTTCCGTATATTTCCTGTATAGATAAATTCCAATCTGAACTCGCTCCCACTTTAAAGAAAGCAATCGCTTTTTCTGGATCTTCCCGATAAATTTGAAGCAATTGCATTGCTCCTATTTGTGCAATTGCATATTCAATTTTATAAAAAGGAAACTGAAAATAGTGAAATGACTCTAACCAGCTTGCACCGATTTCATACTCTAATCCTGCAATATCGACTGGTGAATATTGATACCTTTTACATAGCTCAACATATTTCTTATCACGCTCTTCTGGCGTATGGTTTGGATTTGTATAGATCCAGTGTTGGAATACATCTCCTGAAACTGACGACATTAATAAAGACATCGTACGGAACAATTGTACTTGCTGCACTTCCTTATACTCATCCTCTTGCTTATAAAAAACATTAAGCTTATCCATTAATAGTAGCTCAAGACTAAGGGAATAAAGTTCAGCCACCTCTTCACGAAGATATCTTTCCTGCATGCTACTTTCATTGTTAAATTGTTTATAAAAATGTAATGCATGCCCTATTTCATGTATTAGTGCATTAATTGCATAAAATGAAGGACTAAAATTAGAATACACAAAAACATCTTTACTATGAGGTAAGGTAAAACAAGCAGCTCCTGGCGCTTTATTTTCTCGTTCTTCTACGTCAATTAATCCCGCTTTCCTTATATGAGTAAATTCTCCATGAAAGCACGAATCTGTCTTCCGTAACATTTCTTCAACCCCATCCAATAAATCAACGGTATTTTGAAATGGGGCTTTTGGTAAATTACAAGGCGTTAGATCCCAAGGGCGATACGTTTTTACACCGAGATTCTTTTTAGAAAGACTTCCTAACTGTTTCCAAATTGGTACAACATACTTTTCTATAGATTCATGAAGTTTATAACACTCTTCAATACTATAATCTCTATTTTTTTGTTTAAAAGCATATTCACTATAATTATTAAATCCTGCATGTAAAGCTATCTCATTCCGCAATTGTACGAGTTCATTCATAATACAATCTATTTCTATTTTTACTGCACTTCTTGCTTCGCATAAAGCATACCATGCCTTTTCTCGAATATTTCTATTTGGGTTATCTAGCTGTGCTTTTACGTATGCATACGTCTTTTGTTCACCTTCCCAATGAATAGCTATGTTAGACATTATTTCTCTATACTTCGTTATAAGCTCTTGCTCTTTAATGGAAAGAGCAATGTTCTTTTCATTAAACATTTTACTTTTCACCAATCTTGCTTTTTTCATAAATCCATATTTCTGCTCATCTAATAAATCGACAAACGGACAATCTTTAAATTTCTGGTCAAATTTTGCATTGTATCTTTTTAAAAGTGGTTGAATTGTATTTTGATTATACATATGTAAATCACGTAAATTACTATCGTCTGTATCTCTATATGTGGCAATTAAACTATTAGTTAACTCCTCTTCTATTTTAGCGTTTAAACACTGTTCATCCAAAAGCCAACTCTCTAATTCTAAAACAGAAGTAATATTCCGCTCGAAAAGTGCCTGTAATTTACTTTTCAATGTTTCCAAATCAATAAACATACACAATCCCCCTGTTTTTAATTTCAATTTTCTGTTTTTTAGAGATAGAAAAAGACAAGCAGCCAATATGACTACTTGTCCTTCCTGTTTATCCGTACACAATAATATTAAGCTTGGAATGTTTCTGTTAATACTGGCACGATTTGTTTTTTACGAGATACAACACCTTTTAAAGTAGCAGTGTTGTTTTCTAGAGATACGTTGTATGCTTTCTCAACAACGTTTGCTGCTTTACCGATCGCAAGACCAACAGAATCGTTAATTAAGATATCAGTTACAACGAATAAGAATAGGTCTAAACCTTTTTCTTCTACTACTGCAGAGATAACTTTTTCAAGTTCCGCTTGGTGTACAAGAACGTCGTTTGTATCAACAGCGTTTACTTGCGCGATTTCAACTTTCGCGTTACCCATTTGGAATTCTTTAGCGTCAAGAGAGA